>UMCG01073717.1_pt1 | contig 17694 bp, 14 predicted proteins | sample 1964181 | NCBI WGS metagenome assembly UMCG01 (sample SAMEA4835963, study PRJEB28245) | human gut metagenome | biome: gut microbiome; material: fecal sample | place: Denmark | collected 2008 | reverse complement strand
GTGTATATCTTGACGGAGTAGAAAAAGGAATTATACAAGGCGAAGCTCGTGGCATTGAAAAAGGCAGATTTGAGCTTATAAAGAATTCATTTAACAAATTCAAGTCATTTGATGAGTGCATAAACTTTTTCAACATAACCGACAAAAATGAAATAAAGTTTTTGAGAGAAAACCTTTGAGAAAGCAAAGCTTGATAAAGAGGATTACGGAATAAGTCCGGGTGTGGATTTGTTTTAATTGGGGGCTAATTTTTGAGTATAAAATCTTATCCGAATGTTAAAGTCAGAACATTTGAGGTGCAGGACGGAAGCTTACATATGGGTCTGGTGGTGACTTGTAAGTACAACCCTCTTGTACATTCGCCGAAGGTTACGCTTATTGCGGAGTATGAGGGCAAAACGCGTTTCCTTCCTGTTCTTGTGCAAAGTTATTTTCAAAATGTGGATCTTGAGACCTGCACTATAGTTGCGGAGTATACATACGATATTAACAGTCTTTTTATTTTTCCTGTAAAGGATTCTCCCGTTGAGTTCTTTATAAGTCTTCTTTACGGAGATGACTATACGGAGAAGTGTAATCTTACTGTCGATGGCGACATAAGATCTGATGAGCAGTTTTGCGCCTTATCGTCCTGTAACGACAAAAACGGGCTTTTTATAAAGAGAAAGGCTCCGTACTCGAAGCCGCATAAAAATCCTGTCTTGCGAGCTCTCAGGTGGCTTATAAGCAACGTTTATTATTTGTTTGTGCGTCTGTTCGGTCTTATATTGGTTCCTTTTTTGATTTTAGATGCTTTTATGGCCTACTTCGGTCTGAAAGAGGGCGGCTATGTATCCTCCGAAACCAGAACTCCGCTGAGATTTTTTGTTGATTATTTGCGTGTCGGCTTCAAGGCGATAACACGTGAGGAAATAGGGAGAAAAGATTTAAAGGAGAAGCTTGCGATCTTTCTTTCAAACCGCTATAAAAAAGAGCCTGTGGTTCAAAACAGGGTTACGTTTATCTCCAACAGGAGAAGCGACTTAAACGGAAATCTCGAAGACATCTATAACGTATTAAAAGACAATAAAGACGTTGAGATACAAATGCTTTTTGATGATCATCCCATGCACAGGATGAGTATGAAAAACATTGCGAAATTCGCAAAGCTGTATGCGACGTCCGCGGTTGTAATAATTGATGATTTTTATGAGCTTACAAGCATCGTCCCGAAAAAGGATGAGGTAAAGCTTGTTCAGGTATGGCACGCTTGCGGAGCATTCAAAACATTCGGCTTTTCCCGACTCGGAAAACCCGGAGGCCCACGTCAGACTTGCATTAACCACCGTATGTATGACAGAGCTATAGTAAGCTCGGATGAAATAAGACGTTTTTATGCGGAGGGCTTCGGTATTCCTATTGCCAATGTAATTGCTACGGGCGTTCCGAGAACGGACATGTTTTTCAGTGATGAAATCAAGCGCCGCAAGCAAGAAGAATTTTATGAAAAATATCCGTCGCTTCGAGATAAAAAAATTATCCTTTTTTCGCCTACATTTCGCGGAAACGGGAGACTTACGGGTAACTACCCTATGGAAAATTTTGACCTTGAGTCTGTCTATGAGGCAATAGGTGACGAGTATGCAATTCTTGTGAAGATGCATCCGTTTGTAAATAATCCCGTAATTATCCCTGAGAAGTATAAGGCTTCAATCATTGATTTTTCGGCAGATTCGGAGCTCAATGACCTGCTTTTTGTTACCGACATCCTTATAACGGATTATTCATCGGTTGTGTTTGAGGCGTCTCTTCTCGGTATTCCGATGCTGTTTTATGCATTTGATTTGTCAGAGTATATCGCCACGCGAGACTTTTACTATGAGTATGCGTCTTTTTTGCCGGGTAAGCTTGAACTTTCCCTTGACGGTGTGATAAAGGCGATAAACTCAGGTGATTTTGAGAGCGAAAAGATTGAAGCGTTTCGAAACAGGTTTTTTGATGAAAGAGACGGTAAATCATCGCAGCGTGTTGCGGATATGATACTCGGATTACTTAAATAAGAAAAGGACTTTGAAGCCGAAACGGTTCAAAGTCCTTTTTAAGTTTTTATACGGATTTAACCGTTTAATCTTTTTTCGGAAGGATGGTCCACGTTACTATGAGCGGAAGATCCTTAGCCTTGCCGGTTACGGCATTGTAAATGCCAAGGATAATGAGCGCAAGGATAGCGATGTTTCCGACAGAAGAGAGTACTGCAATAAAGGGTCCGAAGAATGTAACATTTGCCAAAGCAAAGTCAAGGATTCCGAATACGAAGTTAAATGCAACCTCAAGAATCAAAAGAGCAAGGCCTTGGTTTATGTGGTAACGAGCATACGGCGAATCCTTTGCGCCGAAAACAGGTACAAGAATGAGAATTCCGAGATATGAAAAGAGAGAAATTATTTTATTCTGCTCGATATCTTCGGGAGTATACTCATTTGTGTGATCCTTTGTATCGGTTATTTCTTTGAATTTGTCTTCGGCTGATTTTGTCTCTACTCCCGTAGGTTTTCCGCAAGCAGGACAGAACTTGACGTTCTCGTCAATTTCAGCGCCGCAATTTCTGCAATATGCCATAATAAAAACTCCTTTCGGTAATTGCTTATGTGTCGGGTTACTTTAATTATAACGTGAATCTATAGAAAAATATACATCTTTTTGCTGAAAATCAGTTGAGCCCGAGATGCGTAAGAATTCTTTCGGTTGATTTTCCGTCACACGCCGACATGAATTTTTCTCTGAAGTCGGTTACCTTTGAGTTGTCAAAAGAGGAAAGCTCCTTTTTTATTTCCGACTCAAGCTTATGTTGTGTTTTGACAACGGGACCGGGAACAAATTTATTGTACGGATAATAAAAGTCACGTTCCTTTATGTATTTTTCAAGGTCATAAGCAAAAAATACGATGGGTCTTTCAAGGAGCGAATAATCAAAAATAATCGATGAATAGTCGCTTATGAGTAAATCCGCCGAGCCCAGGGCGATGTATGTTTCCACGTCTGAGATATCAAAACAAAAATCCTTAACTTCCTTTGGGATTGAAATATCTTTCCTTGCAAAAGGATGCAGCCGCAAAAGCAATATACAATCATCATTAAGGGTATTTTTCATTGAAATAAAATCGATTCCGAGGCCGCTTTGGGCGGAGGTTACGGTGTTACCGCGAAAGGTGGGAGCATAGAGGACGAGTTTTTTATTTCGAGGGAGCTCGGGATGAGCCGAGAACAAAGCGGCTTTTGCCGACGGTGAAAACCCGGCGGCAAAATATGCATCGGTTTTCGGAACACCGAGCGGCAGTATGCTGCCGCTGTCTGTCCGAAAAGCGTCGGCGTAGTGCGGAATTACTTCCGCACTCGTTACAGGCACAAGCGTATAGCAGTTGTGCATGGGAAATGCTGCGGCGCTGCGGTCGTTTGCACCGAATGTTTTATCAAGCGTTGAATATCCCCATTTTTTGAATGCGCCGCAGCCATGCCACAGCTGCACCACGTTTGTGCCGTGCGGGCGGCGAACGGCGTATGCGGGGAGATAACTTTCGGTTATGAAAAGCGTTCCGCATTTTGCGTATTCCCTTAAAAATCTCATATAACTTAAGCTGCGCAAAATGCGTACATAAACCTTTTTCGCCGCCGCCCGTATTTTTGCCGGCAACAGCGAAAAATTCGGAATCTCATCCGTGCTTTTCGGAAAGCATTTTATGAGCGTATAGCCGCCCTTTGCGGAAAGGGCAGCGTAAACCGGAATCATATTTTCGGTAAGGTCGTTTTCATAAGGGTCTGCAAAGAGTATCCTTTTCCCGTCCGGTTTACTGCCTATTCTGCAAAGTGAAAATGTTGCCGGCCAAAGAACCTTATACTCAAAGAGACTTAAAATTTCAGATAAGTTTTTCATATGTACAGTATACACTGCATGTCATTGATTTACAAACGGTTTTGTTGTAAGATAAACACATGTAATTTCCCGATTGAGGCAAAGTTACGGTAAATCTTATTTCAGACAGTGGTGATTGTATGGATCCTGTTTATGTTACGGGTCACCTGAACCCGGACACAGACTCTATAGTATCTGCAATAGCATATTCTGCGCTTAGAAATGCACTCGGTGACAGGCAGTATATCTCTGCCCGCCTCGGCAACATAAGCGATGAAACACAGGCGGTTCTCGACTTCTTTGATGTTGCGCCTCCGACCCTTATAACCAATGTAAGGACGCAGGTTCACGACCTTCAGTTTGACATAAAGCCGACCCTCGGGAGAAATGTTACCGTCAACAAGGCATGGGAGATGCTCAAGTCGTCGGGCAGGGGCTCAATACCGGTCGTTGACGCAGACGGACATCTTTTCGGAATGCTTACGTCCGGAGATATCGCTTCGTATGTCATGGACTTTGTATACGAAAACGAAAAGGAATCCCTTCTGACATGTGAACTATCGGAACTTTTGTCAAAGCCGATAGAGAGTATATGCTGTAAGGATGAGATATGCCATTTTCACCTTACGGATTATATCGATGACGTCAAGGACGTAGTTCTCCGCACCCGTTTTCGTTCCTATCCGGTACTGGATGAAAAGGATGTCGTGGTAGGCTGTATCGGGCGTTATCACCTTATCAGACCCAACAGAAAAAAAGTCGTCCTGGTTGATCACAACGAGCTTTCTCAGTCTGTTCCGGGTCTTAAGCAAGCGGAAATTCTTGAGATAATCGACCATCACAGGCTTGCCGACATACAGACTGCCTCTCCGATATTTTTCAGAAACGAGCCGCTCGGAAGCACGGCAACTATAATAGCAACCATGTACAGGGAAAAGGGCGTTGTTCCCGAAAAGAAAATTGCCGGACTTCTTGCCGCCGCAATAGTTTCCGACACGGTTATGTTCAAGTCGCCGACCTGCACCCGGTATGATATTGACCTTGCTGAGTATCTTGCAAAGCTTGCGGAGGTTTCTCTCACGGACCTCGGCAATGTAATGTTCTCGTCAGAGGCATCTGCCGACAAACCTGTTGAGGAGTTTATGTACTCTGACTTTAAGGAATTCCATATTGCCGGATACAAGCTCGGTATTGCACAGATTACATCGCTGAGCTCAGAAACTCTCCTTAAACGCAAGGAGGAATTCTTAAATGAAATGGCTCGCAAGAAAAAACTTGAAAACTATGACTTTATCCTCCTTATGATAACTGACGTTCTCAAAGAGGGAACGTACCTGCTCTTCCTCGGAGATGAAGATACCATTTCTCAGGCGTACAATGTAACGCCGACTGAAAATGAAGTATTTCTTCCGAAGGTTATGTCACGTAAAAAACAAATTGTTCCGAGACTTTCGGAGCTTTGGGGTTAAGTATGAAAACAAAAACAAAGCTGAACTTAAACTACGGCTCCATACAGGCCGCATACTGGATGATATGCAGTATAGTCATAAGCTTCGCGTCTGCGTTTCTTCTTGACAGAGGTTACTCCAGTACGGTTATAGGGTTCGTATTTGCCGTCGGAAATATCCTCGCGATAATTATTCAACCGCTTGCGGCGGAGATAACGGACAAAAGCAAAAAAATATGTGCGTCAGACGTCATAATTTTTCTTGCGTCGATTTCCGTTGCTTCAATGGCCGTTATTATCGCCGTGCCGAAAAGCAATATATTGGCTGCGATTCTTTTTTCGGTTCTTATCGCACTTTTCTTTTCCATGCAGTCGTTTATCTCAGCTGTGTGGTTTTACCTTGAGGAGACGGGGTACAGGATAAACTTCGGTGTATGCAGGGCGGCAGGATCGCTGTCATACGCACTCTTGTGTACCGTTATGGGCCTTGTGATAAAAAAACACGGCTCGGATACGATTCTCTGGGGCGGGATAGCGGCTTCTGCGGTCGTAATTGTCACTGCGGCTGTTTCAAAGGTGCTTCATAAAAAGCACCTTTCAAAGGGTGATGAACATAAGGTCGTGTTTGCCGACAATGAAAAGGCGGTAAGCGCACGTGTTTTCCTTAAAAAATACAAGTTTTTTACTATTCTTATGTTCGGAATTGCGTGTATATTTTTTGCCCATAACGCAGTCGGTAACTTTTATTTGCAGGTGATAATGCCTGTGGGCGGAGATGAGTCAGACCTCGGCTTTCTTCTCGGCTTCACGGCTTTGCTTGAGCTTCCGGCTATGATTTTCTATGATAAGCTTTCAAAAAAATTCGGTTCCGGTAAGCTCCTGATAGTGTCCGCTGTATTTTTTGTCGTAAAGACTGCGCTCATAGCTGTTGCGCAAAATATGGCATTCATGTATTTTGCACATGTCTTTCAGCTTGCATCCTTTGCTCTTTATTCTCCGGCTATAGTAAAGTATGTAAACGAAACCATACCGGATGAGGATGCCGTAAAAGGGCAGGCGTTTGCGGCGGCGATGATAACGGTAGGAAGTATTTTTGTAAGTGTCACGGGCGGATACATCATTGACACCTTCGGTGCAAGAACGCTCATGTCCATTTCCACGGCTGTTGTCACAATAGGCTTGTTTGCTATTGTTATTGCCGTAAAAGAACTGAAAACAGCCGATTATAAAAACAAATGAAAAAGCGTTGAGATTAAATATCTCAACGTTTTTTTACGTTTATTGCTTTGTAAAGTATTTTTGTTTTGGACTGTTTGGCTTTTCCAAATCAGTTATTTCAATTTTTCCTGCCTTTGCAAATATTATGTTGGCAAAAATTCACTTTAATAAAAGGATTCGTTTTTGTCCACAATATTTTTGCAGACGCCGAAAAGTTTTAAGGAGTGTAAATGAAATGAAGGGCAATAAGAGTGTTGTACCCGGCGCAAGAGAAGCGCTTGACCGCTTTAAGATGGAAGCAGCATCAGACGTTGGTGTTAACTTAAAGCAGGGCTACAACGGTGACCTTACTTCACAGCAGGCCGGATCTATCGGTGGACAGATGGTTAAAAAGATGATCGAGTCTTACGAAAAAGGCATGAAGTAAGTTTTTCCGAAAGAAAATGGCTTTCCCGGTAACACGGGAAGGCCATTTTGTCATCATAAATTGCTGTGCTGCTTGTTTGAATTTTTTCTGAAATAATTTCCCAGTGCGGTTATGCAAAGAAGTGTTGCTACAAGGAAGACACCCGGGATTATTATTATCCACCAGTAACCTGAGAGAAGAGCTTTTTCCGAAAGTGAAAGCATGCTTCCCCAGGAGATAATCTCAATCGGAAGTCCTATTCCCATGAAGCTCAGAGTTGATTCGGCAACTATTGCGCTTCTGACATTCATGACAACCATAAACATGATAGATGAGAAAAAGTTCGGGACAAGGTGTTTCCTGAGTATATGGAAGAAGCCGCCGCCCATAGTCCTTGAGGCAACTACAAACTCCGAGGCTCTCAGCTTTAAAACCTCCGTCCGTACAACCTTTGCGATACTTGTCCAGCTGGTGATACCTATTACGAGTGAAATGCTGAGAACGTTTGCCGTTCCGAGGATTGCCTGAATAAGGACAACAAGAAGAAGGTTCGGTATACTCAGGAAAATCTCCGTAAATCTCATGATGAGGGTGTCAAGCCACTTTGGAGCAAGTCCCGAAAGCGAGCCGATAACCACGGCAATTACCGTTGAGATGACAGTTGAAACCGTACCGATAAACAGGGATATACGGCCTCCGTACCATATCATCGAAAAGATGTCTCGTCCGAGCGTATCTGTGCCGAAAAGGAATTCCTTACAGGGAGCTTTGCTGTAATTTGCAAGGTCAAGGTAGGTCGGATCCTTTGTCATTATAAGCTCCGAAAGTAGACAACCGATAATGATAAGGAAAAGCAGTACGGTTGAGAAAAAAGGAAAGTCGTTTTTCTTCATCTGTCTGAGTTTTTCTTTTATTTTCACAGCGCAATCACCTCCGCATCCTCGGTGATTGCTTCGGTTTTCATGCGCGGGTCAAGGCTTTCGTTTACCGACTGACTTATCATGTTGCAGAGAATAACGACTGCGCCCGAAATAAGGCATATTAGCATGAGAAGATTGTAGTCATGATAACGTGCGCTTTCATAGGAAAGTGTTCCTATTCCCGGATAGGAAAAGACAGCCTCAACGATATACGTTCCGCCCATTACATGAGGCACCGAAATAGCCATTATACTGAAATATGCCGGAAGAATGTTCCGTATGCAGTGCTTTCTGATGATTTCGGATTTTGAAAGACCCTTTGATTTTGCGAGCAGTACATAGTCGGATCTTATCTCATCAAGAAGCAGATTTCTTATCATATATGCATAGTACCAAAGATGTCCCGTAACTATGACCGTAAGAGGGAGTATCATATGAAGTATTCGGTTTCCGATATCTTCCTCCATGCCGATATCGTAAGCGCCGCTGCTCGGAAGCCACCGCAGAGTAACGGAAAACACAAGAATCAGCAGCAGCGAAAACCAGAATTCAGGGACGCAACTTGAAATCGTTCCGACCTTGCATATCAGCTTATCAAGCCATTTGTCCTCGTGCCATGCACACAGGATTCCGAGGAGAAGTGCAAGCGCGAAAAGAATAACAAATCCGATTCCTCCGAGGGTCAATGTATTTTGAAGTCTGCTTGCAATTACATCTGAAACAGGCTGCTTGTACTTGTATGAAATTCCGAAATTCCCTGTAAGTGCGAGTTTGAGCCAGCGCGTATACTGCACAGGGATTGAGTCATTAAGCCCCAGCTTTTCCATGGCGAATTCACGCTCTTCCACGCTCATTTTTTCCGTGCGGTCACCGTAGTAGGAGATGAGCGGGTCTCCCGGTGCAAGTCTTGAAATGACAAAGACCGCAAGGGAGAGAATAAAGAGACTTACCGCGACGATAAGGATTTGTTTGAGGATTTTAAGTAACTTATTCATGGCTTTCATGGCTGTTCACCTCAAATTCGGGTAGTTCGTGCCTTGCACGCTTCGGACAGGGGTAGGGTATTGCATTGATAAGCTCTTTTGTGTACTCGTGCTGAGGGTTGTTGAAGATTTCATCTACCGTTCCGACCTCAACAAGCCTTCCGTTTTTCATAACTCCGACCCTGTCACACAGGTATTCAACCATAGTAAGGTCATGTGCGATGAATATAAAGGTAAATCCGTGCTCTTCCTGAAGATGCTTGAAAAGATTTATTATCTGTGCTCCGATAGATACGTCAAGCGAGGCTATGGGCTCGTCCGCAACAAGCAGCTTCGGTTCCATGGAGAGGGCGCGTGCGATAGCGACTCTCTGCCTTTGTCCGCCTGAAAGCTCCGGCGGATATCTGTCAAGAAAACCCTCGTCAAGACCGACATACGACATCTGGAATTTTGCTTCCTCATACGCATTTTTGCGGGGCGTTTTTATATGATTTATCTTAAGCGGCTCCGCGATTATGTCGGAAACCTTCATTCGTCCGTTCAGGGAAGAGGATGAATCCTGAAAGATAATCTGTCTTTCACACTGCAGTCTTTTTTTGTTTTCCCTGAATTGCTTTTTATCGCATATGTTTATGCCGTCATAGAGAATCTCACCGTCTGTAGGTGTACAGATATTCATTATACACCTTGCAACGGTGGATTTTCCGGAGCCGGATTCACCTATGAGACCGAAGATTTCGCCTTTGTTTACAAAGAAGGATACATCGTCAATTGCCTTTATTCTCGTTTTTTTCGAGAGGGGAAAGGAGTGCGAGAGGTGGTTTACTTCAAGGATTTTTTCGCTCATCTCTTCTTACCTCCGAATTTCGGGACTTCTACCTTTGGCGCCGTCCTCGAGCAGCCATGTTGCGGCATAGTGTGTATCAGTTACTTTGAACATGGGAGGCTCTTCTGAAAAATCCTTCGGCAATGCAAACTCATTTCTCGGCGCAAACGCGTCACCCTTTGGAATTTCCGTGAGAGTGGGCGGCATACCGGGAATGGTATACAGTGCTTCATCACTGTTTGAAAAGGCGGGTAAGGCTCTCATAAGCCCCCATGTGTAGGGGTGACGCGGGTCATAGTAAATCTCCTCAGAGGTTCCGATTTCGATTATTTTTCCGGCATACATCACGGCAACCCTGTCGGCAACCTTTGCGACTACACCGAGGTCGTGTGAAACAAGGACGATGGCGATATGAAGTTTTTCCTGAACCTCAAGCAACAGGTCAAGAATTTGTGCTTCTATCGTTACATCAAGGGCTGTGGTCGGCTCATCCGCAAAGATTATTTTCGGCTCGCCGGCAAGTGCGATGGCTATAACAACGCGCTGTCTCATTCCACCTGAAAAGTTGTGGGGATAGAGGTCGTAACGTTCTTCTGCTCTGTCAATTCCGACAGCCTCCATGAGCTCGACGGCTCGTTTTTTTACGTCTCTTTTGCTTATTCCACGATGAGATTTGCGAACTGCCTCGGCAATTTGCTCGCCGATTTTTATTGTGGGATTCAGTGAAGTCATGGGATCCTGAAAAATCATTGAGAACTCACTGCCGCGCATTTTTCTCATTTCACGCTCCGACAAGTGAGTTATGTCTTTTCCGTCAAGAATCACACTGCCGGATACTATTTCCGCATTATCGGCAAGAAGTCTTGTAATTGCCTTACACAACGCGGTTTTTCCGCATCCCGATTCACCGACGATTGCAAGTATCTCTCCGGATTTCAGCGTAAACGAAACATCCCGCACGGCATATACCTTGCCGTGCGGTGTCTTATAATTAACTGTTAAGTTTTCGACTTCAAATATGTTATTGTCAGTCACTTGAAAACCCAACTCTCATTCGATGGTCCAGTCGCAGATGTTGTAGAAAATACCGACTCCGTGATGTCCCATTATTGTGTCCGGAGTTATTCCTTTGATGCTTGACTTTGCAACGTAGTTTGCGTCGATATAGCAAATGAATGCGTATGCCGGATCCTTTGCAAGCTCAACCTGGAAATTATCGTATGCTTCTTTTCTCTTAGCCGGGTCGGATGTGCTGCGTGCCTCGGTAAGATACTTGTCAACAAGCTTGTTTGAGTAGGCCGAATAGTTTGCGTCGTTGCCTGTGCCGAATACCTTGTAGGTGTGATCGTCGGCGTCAAATGGGCTGCCCCAGCCTATGAGGTAAGCCATCTGTCCTGCCCAGTCAACCTTTGCGGGTATGTCAACCTTTACGTCAATACCGATTTCTTTTAACTGCTGTGCAGCGATCTGAGCGATATCTATTCTTACCTGATCTCCGGCTCCGACACTTAACGTAAAGCCGAGCTTTTCACCGTTTCTGTAATAGAATCCGTCATCCTTCTTTACGCATCCTGCGTCCTTAAGGACTTTTTCTGCCTTTTCCGGGCTGTAGTCGTATTTTTCAACGTTCGGATTGTTGTAGATGTTTCTCTGGAGAGGACCGTATGCCTTCATTCCCTGACCGAGAAGAACGGTCTTTATGATGGCGTCTCTGTCTATTCCGTAGCAGATTGCCGGGATGATGTCTCTGTTTGTCTTCCAATAGTCATTCTGGAAGTTGAACAGGATTCCTCTGTAGTCGGAGGTCTTCATGTCATAGCAGGTATAGTCTTTGTTATCCTTGAAATCCTGTGCATCCTTCGGTGTGAGAATTGCAAGGTCGAGCTCGCCTGATTTGAGCTGAAGTGCCTTTGCGTTGTCATCGGTCACAATCTTGAAGATAACTTTTTCTATAGCAGGCTTCTTTCCGAAATAGTCGTCATTTCTTACGAGCGTTATAGCCTGACCTTCATCCCATTTCTCAATTTTGTATGGACCTGTGCCTATCGGTTTTTTGAAGAAATCCGACTCCTGCATATCTTCACCCTTGAGGCAATGCTCCGGAAGAATAGCCATAGTCATGTAGTCAAGGAAAGCAACGTTGGGGACGCTGAGCTTAAAGGAAACAGTATTCTTGTCGATTACTTTTATTTCTTCGATTTCATCAAAGTTCGGTGCATTTTCGGAACCGTTTTCAGGATTCTTTATTGCCTCTATGGTGAACTTTACATCCTCCGCCGTGAATGGCTTACCGTCATGCCACTTCACTCCGTCGCGAAGGTGGAAGGTGTATGTGTATGTTGCTTCGTCATATTCCCACTTTTCAGCGAGACCCGGAACAACTTCATTTTTCTCATTGTGTGCGGTAAGTCCGTTGAAGATGAGTATGTTTATCTCACCGTGCTCATCCATTGCCGGATTGATTCTTGTGTAGTCGCCGCTGCCGTATACGAGCGTTGACTTTGTCTTATTTTTGCTGTTGTCCTTGTTGTCTGTTTTTTTGCAGGCGGCGAGTGAAAGAACCATAACAACCGCGAGTAAAAGACTTAATATTCTCTTGAAACTGTTCATCTTTTTCTCCCTTAATATTTTTTAGCAATGGTTTATTAACCTGCCGAAAAAATTTTACCGATTGTTTCCGATTTTCGGCAGCTTGGAAACAACTTGTCGACACTTCGTATTATAGCAAGCGGATAAAATCTTTTTAAGCCCCCACGGGGGTTAAAAAATAAAAATCCCACTGCTGATTTTAATATCACAGTGGAATTTTATCTATGTGTTTCATATTTTAATCCGAGTATGTAATCTGCTGATACGCCGTAGTACTTGCAAAGAGTGATTATATGCCTTACCGGTATCTCATTTTCTCCTTTTTCATATCGTGAATAAACCTGCTGTGTAGTTCCAAGAATGCGCGCGAGTTCCTTTTGGGGTAAATCCTTATCTTCTCTGAGTTCACGTATTATGTCATTACATTTTTTCATTTTACTCACCAAATAGTATTTTATTACATCAAATGTGGCGTATTGACTTTTACACCTAATTAGGCGTAAAATCTTAAATGAAAAATTGTAAATTTTAACATGATTACAAATCAAAACTAATAATGTCGCCTATACCGACAACTGAAGAATAATGAGGAGTAAATGATTATGAAGTGTTTGAACTGCGGAGCAGAACTGTCTGAAGATACAAAATTTTGTTCATACTGCGGTGCTAAAGTTGAAGGAAATACGAAAATGTCGCTTATTCCTTCATCAGAAAACAGGAGCAAACCCAATAAAGTTAAAGAACAATGTTTTGAATACTGGAATAAATCAAGTAAATTTGGCAAACTCGCAACAATAGGGATTGCTGTGTTTGTTATTTTGGCACTAATTGCATTTTTTACCCAAAGAATAGTTGCCGGTATTATTTCAATAGTTCAAATTGCTATTGTTGTAGTAGCGATTCTTATGAAGAAGAATATTATAAAAGTTTTTAAGAGTTGGATTCCAATTACTGCGATTGCATTATCATTTGTTTTAATAATTCCTTATTTCGCCTTGTTTAAAATCGATTCGGAATACTACGTGAAATATGACTGGAATTCTATTGCTTTAGCTGAAATGCTACCTCATCCGGAATCTCCTTACGGAGAAATTATATCTAACTCCGAAGATTACCTTTCTTTGGATGTTACCAAAACTACCGAAGATCAGTATAAAGAGTATATTGAAACGTGTAAAGATAGAGGCTTTACAATTGATACAGAAACTATTGGGAATGTCTTCTATGCATACAACGATATGGGTTATAAGCTCTCGTTGAGTTATTATGACCACAACAGCAAAATGCATATAAATTTGGATTCTGCTATGAAAATGGAAACTATAACTTGGCCGGACAGCAAAATGGCTAAGTTGCTACCCATTCCTAAATCTACAACCGGAAATATTTACAGCAATGATGAAAAAAGTTTCTCTGTGTATATCGGCAATACTACTATTGACGATTACAATGTTTATGTGAAAGCTTGCGAGGAAAAAGGCTTTACCATAGATGCCCAAAAGAAAGATAAAACATTCTCTGCAAAAAATGCAGATTCGTATAAATTGACGGTTAACTATGAAGGTAATAAAGTCATCTACATATCTATTGCTGAGCCTGACAAAACTGAGACTACTTCAAAAACCAATAAAACGGATAGTACATCTAAACCCGAAACATCTGAAACAGATTTGCCTGCAGATAATCTTACAATAGGTAATTGTCCAGAGCTTGCTGCTGTTCTTTCAAATAAGGCAGAAATAGACGAGTCATATTCTTCTTTTGCCTCAAAATATAAAGGGAAAATTATTGAATTTGATGGTAGAATAGATTATTGTACTAAACACGGAAATTATAACACAAGATTTGATTATCTTGTAAGTGCGGGTGATTATGATCCTAATCATCAAATTGGTCCAACTTTCAAATTTGAAGATGTAAATTATTATGATCTTAATACAAATTTGGATACTGTTAGTGTGGGATTAAATGTCCGCATAATTGCTGAAGTAGTATCCTTTGATAGTAATAGCGGTCTATTCTATTTAGAACCTGTTTCTATAAAAGGAAGATAATAAGTAAATAATATTCTCCATAATCACGCCTCCTTGTAGATTACCTGGAATTCCTTTCTAGTGCCAAGAACAAGTAAGCAAAAAAACAAGCAACCGCACGTGAGCAGCTGCTTGAGATGGTAATGCATTGTCAAACTTTTATATCCCCCCCTTATAGGGGCTGTGCAAACCACTAGTAAACTAGTGGTTATGATTAAAAATTCTCTATAAATAAACCCAAAGCACCGTTTGTTCGATTGACGAACAAATGTGCTGTATAGTATAATATTCGGGAAAGGTGAATCAGGACGGCAGGCGGTTTGCACACTAAGCGAAGGCGAGGTGATGCTTATGCGTATAACCTTACATATAGGGATTTATACGATTTCTATAGTCGTAAGAAAACGTAAATAATCGCCCTGCCGGTAACAGGGCGATTATTCTATAATCCAACGTTTCCGGCAAACCGTCTGTTTGGTTTACCTTTCGTTTTCATTATAAATACTTTTACCATTCAAGTCAATAGTCGTGTTCATCCGTAAGGATAGCTTCGGCTACGCGGATACCGTCGACGCCCGCGGAGACGATTCCGCCCGCGTAGCCGGCTCCTTCGCCGCACGGATAGACGCCCCCGAGAACGTTTTCACCCTGAAAACATTCGTAGAAGTCGCCGCGAAGGATTCGCACGGGCGACGACGAACGTGATTCGGGGGCGGTCAGTACGGCGTCGGGGAGGGCAAAGCCCTGCAGCTTTTCATCCATTTTGAGGATGGCGGAAGCCATCGTATCCGTAACCTTTTTCGGCAGGACTTTGCGTATGTCCGACGGAGTTACTCCGGTCGGACAGCTGGGCCGCACCGCGCCGAGGCGTTTTGACGGCGTATCCTTCAGAAAATCGCCGACAAGCTGCGCGGGTGCGGTATAGTCGCTGCCTCCGAGAGAAAATGCGGCGCTCTCTATCCTTCGCTGCAGGTGCATACCTGCGAGCGGATGAGAGTTCCCGAAGTCCTCAGGCTCAATTCCGACCAGCAACGCTGAGTTGGAATTTTCTTTATCTCTGGCATATTCGCTCATACCGTTTACAACCAGCATGTTTTCTTCACTTGAGGCAGCGACAACCGTGCCTCCGGGACACATACAGAAGGTGTATGCGCCCCGACCGTGCTCGGGATGACATGCCATCTTGTAGTTTGCGGCACCGAGTGCCGGATGACCGGCGAATTTTCCGTACTGCGCACGGTCGATCATCTCACGTGGGTGCTCGATTCTGGCACCCACGGAGAAAGGCTTTTGCATAAGGGTGATTCCCTTTGAATAAAGCATTTCAACTGTATCTCTTGCAGAGTGACCTATGGCAAGAACAACGGTATCTGTCTCGATATCCGTCTTGCATCCGTTAAGGTCCTCGTATGTGATTCCGTGTATATAATTATTGGCAACTATGAGGTCGGTGAGTCTGCAACCGAAGTGTACCTCTCCGCCTAGCGAAATAACCTCATTTCGGAGATTTTTTACTACATCCACAAGCTTGTCGGTTCCGATATGAGGATAGTTTGAGTAGAGTATCTGCTCGGGTGCGCCGAAATGAATGAATTCGGTAAATATCTTTCGTTGTTTTTTATCCTTGATACCGGTCGTAAGCTTTCCGTCCGAAAATGTACCGGCACCGCCCTCGCCGAACGGTACATTGGAATTAGTGTTAAGCTTTCTTGTGCTCCAAAAGTCATATACGTCTTTTGTTCTGGTGTCAACATCGTTTCCCCGTTCAAGCACTATAGGCTTAAGTCCTGCTCTTGCAAGCATAAGGGAGCAGAACATACCTGCAGGTCCGAAGCCTATGACTATGGGACGAAAGTGGGACTTGCGTTTGTTTTCAACGGGGATATATTCGTAAAATTCCGATTCACCGACTCTGCGGGAATCGCATCTTTTTAAGATTTTGGCTTCGTTTCCGTCTACGGATACATCGACCGTGTATACAAAGTAGATGTTTTCATTTTTTTTTCGCGAATCGATTGATCTCTTGAAAACGGAGATTTCGCGGATATCCTCTGCCCGTACCTTTATCATTTTTGCCGCCGCAAGCTTAAGTTCGTCCGGCGTATGGTCTATGGGCAGCTTTATCTCATTGATTCTTATCATTAATCAAAAATCTCCCTTACAATTTCAATTCCGTGTTTTTCCGCGATTTCCTCTGCGACCTTTATTCCCGAGCCCCATGCGAAGTGGAGGTTGTAGCCGCCGCAAAGACCGTCAACGTTCAGGAGCTCGCCGCAGATGAATAGGTTTTCGTGTTTTTTTGTTTCAAGCGAGCCGTCCTTCAGCTCTTCTGCCCCGACTCCGCCGCGTGTGACCTGAGCGTCGTTCCACGAATTCGTGCCGATTGCGGTCAGGGGAAGGGAGATAATATTCAGTGCAATTTTATTTATGTCACCGTCGGAAATACGAAAAACGGTTTCAGCGATTTTTTTACTCATTATTCCGTAAAGAATCTCCGGTCCGCAGTTTTCTCCGTATCTGTCAATCTGTCTGCCGAGGTAGTTGTTTATGTCTGACAGACCGAGGTCCGGTGTAAAGCAAATATTGAGCTTTGGCTTTTCTCCGCGTGCAGTCATCCTTGCAACGTCTCCCGAAAGCTGCATGGCGGGTATTCCTGAGATGCCGTATTCGGTAAAGAGTAATTCTCCCTCCGCGTATTTTATCGGTGTGTCGTCCGTATCCCTTTCGTCACGGAGAAACAATACTCCGTGGAAGCGGCAGCCGTGCAGGTCTTTGACAAAGCTTTCCTCCGTCTTTATCTGAACGAGAGCGGGGGAAATAGGCTCGTATCGTATTCCGAGCTCTTTCAGTAGTTTATAGCCGTCTCCGTCTGTACCGTGAGCCTTTGCAGCTTTTCCGCCCAAAGCTAAAACACATGTGTCAAAGTGCTCTTTTTTGTTGACGATGTATCCGTTTTCACAGCTGTCAAGTGATTGAACTTTACAGTCTGTAATGCACGTTATTCCGAGGCGTTTGAGTTCTATTTCAAGTGTATCCCTGACGGAATTTGCGTTCATCGAGTACGGGTAAAGTCTTCCGTCCTCGTCTCGCAGCTTCATGCCGAGATCCGAGAAAAATCTCATACACTCTATTGTTGAAAAATTGTTTATAACGGTGTCTGTGATTTTTTTATCACCGTTATAAAAGTCGCTGCTCATATTAAAATTTGAAAGGTTGCAGCGCCCGTTACCCGTCGCGGAAATTTTCTTTCCGGGCAGGGGAAGCTTTTCAAATACGGTGATTTCGGCATCACTCATAAGATTTTTAAGCTTTATGGCGCAGGCGAGACCTGACGCGCCGCCTCCCAAAATTGCAGCTTTCATTTTTACTCCTTTTTGCTTACC
>UMCG01002400.1_pt1 | contig 18584 bp, 7 predicted proteins | sample 1964181 | NCBI WGS metagenome assembly UMCG01 (sample SAMEA4835963, study PRJEB28245) | human gut metagenome | biome: gut microbiome; material: fecal sample | place: Denmark | collected 2008 | reverse complement strand
ATACAGTGGAATGTGAACGCATTCCTGCTGGAACTCCGCAAAGTCCCACAGCCAATCCTCGACGCTTTCAACGAAAACGGCTGGACGTTCGTGATCGGCACGGAATACCTCACAGACCTCAGTCAAAAGCTCGGCATCAACTGCATCGGCGCGGCGGTGTACACAGAAAAGCGAATTTATGTTTCCGAAGCCAGCGCCGTCCTGCACGAGTTCGGACACTTCCTCGATTGCGCAATGGGCTTCCCGCAGGCGCATAAAGACCTGTATGCACGCGAAGCCGCATCCGCGCCGATGAAGCAGCACGCGAAAAGCAACAGCCTCGAATACTTCGCGGAATTCTTCGCATACTGGCTTTCCGGCAGCACACGGACGCTGGCACAGCTTAAAGAATTGACTCCGGAGACGTATGCATACTTCGATGAACTGGCATCCGTATGGCTTCCGGCTGCATGACGCTGAAAACTTAGCGGTATGCTCAGAAATAGTTCGTGCATTTTCCGGGAAAATGCAGTAAAATAAAAGAAAAAGAATAGACTGTTCAGGTGTCCATTTCTAAAGGGAGTGGACTTAATGCGGAACGGGGTGAAAGTCCCCACGAACCGGTCACTGTGAAGCTCCAACTGCGGGAGATAAGCCAGATACGCGCCTGTGCATGGAATAAGAAAGCGCTGCCTCGTCAACGGTTTGCTTTTACCGGCAAAGTCTATCTGTCGGCAGAAAGCATCCGCAGGCATTGCGCCTGACGGATGTTGTTTTTTTGCTCTATGATAAAAAATTCTCGTAAAGTGTTCCACTTTACGAAAAAAGCGGCGGGAGGCCTGCAATTACAGACACCTCGCCGCAGCGTGACCATTTTTTTGACGGTAAAAAGAGCATACAAAAGCTCGTCGATACCGTGCAGCATCGACGGGCAGAGCAATCCTGTATTATGCACCAAGCTCCAGAAAACTGATTTTCTGAATACAGCGGCGCTTGCTTTCCAGAGGCGGATGCGTATACAGCTTCAGAGTGGTTTTGATATCTGCGTGACCGAGCATGGTGCTGACACTCTTGATATCTGCACCAGTCTCAACGCATCGTGTAGCGAACGTGTGCCGAAGGGCATGGAAGCCGCGATGCCGAATACCGCAGCGCTTCAGGAGAGTGGTGAACTGATACTGACAGGTGCGCGGATCCATCGGCCGATCTGCGTGGCTGGTCATAATATAAGCATCAGGCGGCATGTTTTCGGTGAGTTCTTGCAGTAAACGCAGCAATTCAGGGTGCAGCGGAATGACCCGTTCCGAGCTTTCGCTTTTTGGACGGTCCACCAGAAGCTGCGATTTCCCGTTCAGCGTGATCCGCTGAGCGGCACGGTTGACAGAAAGCGTACCGGAGAGCGCATCAATGTCCCCGGCGCGAAGCGCGCAGACCTCGCCTACGCGCAGACCTGTATACAGCGCCAGCATGACTGCAATACTGATTTTCTTTGACGGTAAAAGGGCTTTTCCAAGCACAGCCAACTCAGTTTCGGAAAACACTTCAATCTGTTTTTGCGTACAGGCTGGCAGATGCGCTGTCAGCGCGTCGCAGGAACAATGATATTCTCGCTGGGCATAGCGCAGCATGGTTTTGATCAGAACGGCGATATCCCGTACAGTTTTCGCAGATAAACCGCCTTTTCCATCCAAGCGTCCCGCACTTCGCATATGAAGCAGAAACGCAGAAAGCTCCTTTGCCGTCAGCCGTGAAACGGAGATCTGACCGAGATGCGGAAGAATGTGACGCTCAAGCAGAAAGCGATAGCGCGCACGTGTGGAAACTTTAAGATCAGCCTGTGCCAGATACTGCATAAAAAGCTCTTTTACCGTCAAATTGCAGGTAACTGCCGGTTCCTTCGCCAGCGCCTGTATGGCGGCGATCAGTTTCTTTTTTACAACAGTTTTGCTCTCTCCATAGACAGACTTATACTTCGCCTTACCATCCGGCAGGCGCATGGCGATATAACGCCCTTCCCAGCGGCCATCCTTTCTGTGATAGATATTATCTCCCCATCGTCCCAAGCGCTCTCCACCTTTCAGCTTTACCATATTTTTGACGGCAAATGCGAGGTATCTCGCGCGGCAACCACCCTCTGTTGGTTTACATATTTTCGTTTTCTTTCGTTTACGACACTCCGATGTTAGGATTTGTGTCAGAAAATGCCGAAATATCAGGAGAATCAAATTGACATTTTCATTTCTGACTGTATAATAGGAAATAGAAACGGAAGATATAGGGTTTCAGGCTGTCTCGTAAAGTGGAACACTTTACGAAAAATCTCATTGCCGTACATGTGGTTTAGAATACCACCGATTTGAAATCCTATTCTGACATCAAAATTACATATTGTTTGTTTTTATCCGCTGAAGATGTGTAATCGCAGGTCGCGGCCGTAATCGGACTGAGCCTGCGGTGAAAGAGGAAGGTCGTGCGCATTGGGAGTGCGTGCGGCTACTCGCCCGGAGCTGTAATGGATGAGTTTGTTTCTAAAGTGGTTTGTGCCAAAGCGTAAGACAGCGCTTTGCCGCAGGCCATGTGGTCGAAAGACCGCCATTGTGGGAGTCTTCCCATGAGAAGGTAGGAAACGGAACGTGGACACGGATCGTGTCCATAGTCCTAGTCAGAAGAATCGCTATCTTCACCTGCATGGGATTCTGTCTGTTTATGATCCCTGAAGTGCAGAAGGCTGGTAAAGACGTGTGGTTGATAGCACGATGATCTATCGTACCCAGGCACGGGCGCCGATTTGTTTTCCGGGAGGAAAACAGGTTGGTGCTTTTTGTTTGGAAGTAATCCGGATTATCCCACTCCGTAGGGACGGTTTGCGAAAAAGTACGATTAGGAGGAACGCCGACAATGGAGCATCGCCAGGACAACCAGGACCAGACCATCTACAGCCGCATTGAGCGCGTGATCGCCTATAAAAACGTTCAGTTTATCATCGAGCATCAAAATGACACGTTGGAGCAGCTTTCGGCGTATTTGCAGAGCTGCATGGAGGACATCGGGCATCCTCCTGCCATGGTAGAGGTGATCGGCGGAGAGTACATCCAATACCGCTTTGGATCGTGGCAAAAGGCCATCCGAACCTTTTACAGCGGCAAAATCACCAACACGAAGAACCCGCCCCCATTCAAAGAACGCAAGATCGTCCGTGACCTGTACGAATTAGCACAAGGACGGATGGCTGAAAAGAACATGGCTGGGACTTCCGGACAGGAGGTGCAGCGATGAATCCATACCGAACCTGTCAGGAGAACATGGACGCGCTTAAAAAGGTTTTAATGCAGCGCACTTACGTTGCGCTCGCCAACAAGAATGTTGAATTTGTCTTGAAGAACCAGAATGCATCGCTGGACGAGCTGGCCGAGTATCTGTGCAAGTGCCGCAGATGGTGCGGGCATATTCCCGGCCGGACAGAGGTGATCGGCGGCGATTATATCGAGCTGCGGTTTCGCGGCTGGGCCAACGCGCTGTGCGCCAGCGGTGTTTCAAAGGAGCTTGCCGTCAAGCGCTTCCATCCCGCGCTGGAGAAGACCATGCTCTTCCAGCAGGAATACGAACGCCAGCGGGAACAGGATATACTGGAAAAGCGGCAGAAGAAGGCTGCGAACAAAGAAAAAATGCGGCAGGAAAAGGCTGAACGCAAGGCCGCAAAGTAGTATTGTATGCTGATCTGAAACGGACAGATTTGCAGATAGATGTGCGTCTCATCCCCCTGAGATTCGCTTCATTGTGCGTCGGCATGACGCAAGGCCCCGGCTCTGCGCGGGAACACAGAGCCGGGGAACCCCCCTTTGCATCATATCCAACAATATTGGTGTTTACAGCAGCTCAGCCCTGCTGTGACATAAACCCGGCGCAGTGCTGTTTCTCGGCTGTATCGGGAAAACGTGAGAAACGAATCTTTGCGAAAAACGAAAGGAGTTTCAGGTATGAAACGGACAAGCAGAGTTTTAGCAATTCTTCTGGCGCTCGCCATGCTGCTCAGCGTAACGGCATTCGCAGCATGGGATGTCTACGGCGGCAACGCCAATCACAATTCTGTGGTCACCGGCGCGCCGACGAGCGCAAATCCCTCGGTAACAGCAATCGACCTCTCCAACGGCGGCAGAGGTTGGGACGGCGTTGACAACGTTCCCGTCATGGAAACGGTCGGAACCGGTGACGACGCTGTCACCTATGCCTATGTCCTGTATGACGGCTACAGCAGCTACGGCGGCCAGCTGGCCAAGATCAACTGCAGCGCGGCAACGCCCTACGTTGTCTGGCGCAAGCAGGTCTCCGCGGCATCTGGTTTCCAGCTGTCTACCCCGTATCTGGACACCACGAACCGTGCAATCTACATCGGCGCATCGAACGCATCTGTCTATGATGACGTTGCTATCTCCAACCCGGTCGCTCTGACTGCCAACACGGCGGGCACCGTGACCATCAATGGTCTGACCCTTCTGACGGCGGCCAACCGCGTCTCCGTTCCGGTCTATGTCGGTCACACCAGCGTCGCTGCCCGCGGCACGCTCACCACTGAGGGCACTGCGACCATCCAGCTGGGCGGCGGCACGGCAGTCAACCTGACCCTGAGCACCACGCAGTCCAGCAGCGGCACGACTTATAAGATCTACGAGCAGGCGACCTATGACGACGACGGTGAGGTCAACGGCTACGACTATTACTACTACATCAACCACAGCGTCACGGCTTCCAGCCTGACCGACGCAACCCTCTCCATCAGCGTCACGTTGAACGGCACCGGCTCGATCAAGTCTGTCAGCATGTTCGCCAACAAGGGCGCTGTCACCAAGATCACCGGCATTGACAGCACGGATGCCAGCGACCTGACCCTCACCTCCGTTGTTGCCGAGGTCAACGGCCAGATCAACACCCCGATCACCCGCTACGGTGACTACATCTACTTCGGCACATGGAGCGGCAATAACCCGATGCAGTACTATCAGGTGGATGTCAGCGACACCGATTTTGACACCGTCACGATTACGGGCAATGCTGGCTTCTATTGGGCAGGCGCTGTGAAGCTCGGTGACTACATCTACTTCGGCGGCGACAGCGGAAACCTCTACTATCGCAGCGAAAAGAACTTCGGTACGACAGGCGGCGTCGTGGCGCTTACCGATACGGAGAACAACGTGAAAGCAAGCGACGCGGGCAATGTCCGTTCCACCATCATGACGGACGGCACGAACCTGTACTTCACCAGCCAGGGCAAGTACCTCTGGTGCTATCAGCCGGATGCCAACGGTGTCCCTGTTTATCAGTGGCATATTCAGTTGGCCGGTACATCCACGTCGACCCCAACGCTGGTTCAGAACAGCGACGGCACGACCAGCATCTATACTGGCTACTACAGTGGTTTTAGCGCAGGCGGCGTGCAAGTAACGACTGTTTCTGGCAGCACACGGACAATCTCCACTGTTGCGTCCGGTTTCCCGGTGCAGTGCTCTATCCTGTACAGCGATGGGTATATCTACTTCAACACCAACGCCAGCGGCGGTGCAGGCTATTGCTATAACGCATCCACCAAGGCTTCGGTCTGGTCCACCACGGCAGATACCTATGCGCTGGGCGGCATGGCCTGCGACAATGGCATCATTGTCTTCGGCAATGACTATGACCATCTGTATGTTGTGAAGTAAGGAGGAACTGCGGGCGGGGATTGGGCATCCCAGTCCCCGCCCGCATAGGTAGATAAAAGATGTGGAAGAGAGCAATTTCCCTGATACTAACGGTTCTCCTTATTTGCACAATTCTTCCTCTATCTGCGTATGCAGCCAATGATCCCAATAGTCTCACCATTGATCTGACGGATTATCCTGAAGATATTTCAGGCACAGAAGATATCGATAGTGTTGTTACTGACTTTACAATTACAGCTGGGAGCAAAAAAACATTCTCCTATGACTATGCGAAGATAACGCGTATTATCAAACTTACACCTAGCGCTGAAAAACCAGTGCAAAAGTGGGATATAAATGGGACAGAATATTCATACGCTGATTCAGGAAAAGATTGGTATTACATTGACCTTACAAATAAGTTTTCCGTAAAAATAACACAGACATATATTGAACTTTCTTTAGGTAAGAAAGCCAGCGGTGAAAACTGGACGATAAAGCCAATTGGAACGCAGACTGGTTTTAAGGCAACGGCTGAGGTTGCCGATGAAACCCAGGGCAGCGCAATTGCCGCTGAGATCGCAACCAACGAATTTGAACTGAAAGCAACCGCGAATCCCGGATATTCCTTTGACTATTGGCTCGTGAAAAGCGACAGCTCGAAAATCACAGAAAATCCAAAAACGGTCACGCTGACGGCGGATGAGACCTATACGGCCTATTTCCGTGAGTGGAAGCAGGCGACCGTATCCAGCGAACTGGAGGGATTGACGAGCGGTTCAGATACAGACCTTGCAACGGCAGCACGAAAATGGGATGACACATGGACTCTGACCGCGAAGTCCGGTGTTAGGTTGGATGACAAGGAATATGTATTTACCTATTGGAGCTGCGATCAAGATCCCAGCTTCAAGTCGGAACGGCGACAGTTTGACGTGACACTGACCGAAAATCGCAGCTACGTTGCGCACTATCTGCCGCCGCAGATTACCGGCATCACAGGCATCAGCGCGGGCGGCAGTTCCGACTGGGCAACGACGGAAAAAGGCAGCCGCCCGCTGATCACGGGCACGAGCGTCAAGATCGCCGTCCAGTATACGGATAACGGCAACATCCCGCACAGCTGGATAAAGCTCTATGCGGGCAGCGAAGCGGAGGTCAAGGCCGGAACGGCTACGCTCCTGACGCAGCGGGAGGGCGAGGACAGCGAACGCGATTCAGCTTTCGATGAGAGCGGAAATGCAAAGCTGACCGTCGACCTGTGGCCGGAAGGCGTCACGCAGATCACGGCGTTTGCGCAGACGGATGACTGCGAAGCGCACTACTTCACCATCGACGTGGAGACGGCACCCGGCGCAGAAGGTATCCCCATGTCCTATCTGACCTCCCCGCGCAACTGCCGCACCTCGGCCTCTGACCCAGGCCCATACAACCCCGATATCTACGGCGCAGCAGCCGTCCAGAACGCTGAAACCGGCGAGATGGAGCTGTATGTGGCTGGCATCGGCGGCGTGTACCAGTACGTCGGCAGCAAAGGCACGACAGACTTCGTGCGTATGCCCGGCATGGAAGACCTGAACACCTCCGGTGATAACCTCGCGCTCGTCAGCGTCGCCCTCGGCGTGGGCGGCACGGCGGACGATTTGACCGCGCTCGTCAAGGTCTATCATGCTCTCGGCGGCGATCAGGGCGGCACGACCACCTATGAAGTCCGCTGGTATAACACGGCGGAAGGCAAGTGGGAAACCAAGAACACCATCCCGAAGGACAAAGCCCCCAGCACCAACGGCGAAGCCAATAAAGTCCTCATCCTGGGTTCGGACGAGATCTGGACGCAGAACGCCTATTATGACGGCGTGGAATGGACGCTGCACGGTCTCGGCTTTGACACCTTCGAGAAAGTCAATTCCACCACGGCCTATGCCACCGCGACCAACGGCACAATTTACAAACTGAACGCCGAACGAAGCGGTATCTCGGATGCGTGGACGCAGGTCGACCTCGGCGGCAAGCTGCTCGGTTCCCGCTATGACGGCGCACTGGCAGTCAAGCTGACGAGCGGCGGCTTCGCTATCCTGAACGCGGACGGCACGACGGCTGCCACCTATCCGGAGATTACCCCGGATATCTTTGGCGATGTTTGGACGAAGGACGGCGCGTTCAAGCCCCAGACAAACGGCGTTTCGCCTGTAGAAACCGTCGGCTTCGGCGGTGACGGCAACGTCTACGCACTGGTCGTGGGCGCTGGCCGCAACTACGTTGTCCGCGCGGACGGTTCCGAGTGGACGCTGCTGGACACGGTCGAAGCGTTCGACGTTGGCGGCACCAACGAGACGGAAAAGCGCCCGGCAGTGCCGAGCCGCATCGCAAGCCTTGGCGAAGGCGTGTCCCTGCTCTATGGCGAAAAGGGCTCCCTGTATCTCCATGCGCAGTACTTTACCGTAACCTTCAACTCCAACGGCGGCAGCGCCGTCAGCCCGATCACCGGGCAGGCGTGGAGCAGCTTCGTGATGCCCATCCCGACGAAGAGCGGCATGAGCTTTGCAGGCTGGTATACAGACGAGGGCCTGACCAAGCTTTACACCAACCCCGTCATTCCCGCCGCAAACCTGACGCTCTACGCCAAGTGGACGGAAACAAGCACCGACCGCTGGGCGGAAGACCGCGAAAAGGCACTGAAGCAGCTCGATAATGCACTGGAACGTATGGACGAGGGCGACTACAGCAATGCCAACTGGCAGCGCGTGCTGGTCGAGTATGAAAACGGCAAGTACGCCATCGCCATCGCCGACCCGCAGCCCGAAAGCGAAGATGTCAGTGTCATCAACAAGGCTGTGCAGGATACGATCTATGCCGCACTGAACACGGCCATCGACCGTATGAATGCCATCCCGGTTCTGGTGCTTCCGCCGATCGACGTTGTCGTTTCAATGGATGCGCAGACCATCGGCCTTGGCTATATGATCAAACCGACCATCGTGCATACCACCAAGTACACGCAGGCCAGCGTGGTCATCACGGATATGATCAAGCAGAATATCCGTGAAAAGTATGGCCTTACGCTGGATGGCTACGCGACCTATCACGAGAGCGAACCTGCCGGAACATACGCTTATATGAATACCGGCACGACGCGCACAGACTTCTATCTGGCACAGGTCTACTGGCCGAACCAGCAGAACGCGAAAATCGCACAGTACATCCTCGATGTCTGCGGTGACAAGATCTCCGAGACGCAGGTCGAAAACGACAAGCAGGGCAAGTACCTGGGTGAGTTCGACTACTACAATATGTCTGGCTGGATGTACTCCATCAGCAACATTGGTGACAGCAAGCTTCCCTCCTTCCCCGGCGTTGGTGCTGCGGGCTGGAGAATGCGCGACGGTGAAGTCATGCGCTGGCAGTTCACGGTCTACGGCTACGGTTCTGACCTGAACGCAGACAACTCCGAATGGGGCAGCACCAGCATCACCGGCGATTCCGGCGACAAGACTGCGCTGACCTACAAGATCGCGCAGATGCGTGAGGAGTACAAGGATGCATCCGCCGACAAAACCTATAAGTCCGGCGATGACAAGCTGGAAACGAGCCGCATCTACATGAACGTCTTTGACGATGTTCTGTGCGACCCGCTTGCCAATCAGGCAAAGCTGGACGCAGCTGTTGCAGACCTCGATCTGGTTGCAGCCGAGCTTGAAAACGCGGATGCGCTCACGGCTGTCACGGACAAGATCCTTGCCATCGGCACCGTCAAGCTCGAAAACGGCAAGCTCGTGAAGGACGGCGAGGTCACAGCTGAAAGCGGCCCGAAGATCGAAGAAGCCCGCAAAGCTTACGACGCTCTGACCGAGGAACAGAAGAAGCTCTTTGGCAAGGCATATCCGGAGTACCTCGAGGCGCTCGAAGCTGCCGAAAAGGCATACGAGCAGGTCAAGGACGAAGAAGCTGCCAAGGCTGCCGCCGCAGAGGTCGAAGCGCTGATCGACGCGCTGCCCGATCCCGACGATATCACCTTTGACGACAAGGATGCCATCGACGCGGCGATGAAGGCATACGAAGATCTGTCCGATACAGCGAAGGGCTATGTCGAGAATCACGACAAGCTCGTTGCCTGCAAGGAAGCGTATGACAAGCTGAACGACAAGCCGAATCCGCCTACGCCGCCTACACCTCCCACTCCGTCGAAGCCCACCACGCCGAGCAAGCCGAAGGATGACAAGCCCACCACGGGTTCCTCGTTCACGGATGTCCCGGCTGGCAGCTGGTATGAAGATGCTGTGAATTATGTCTCTGAAAAGGGCTTGATGAACGGCACCTCCAAGAACGGCTTCAGCCCGAATGCCACCACCACGCGCGGCATGATCGTCACGATTCTGGCCCGTGTCGAGGGTGTCAACACGAACGGCACGCCGTGGTATGCGGCAGGCCAGAAGTGGGCGATGGACAACGGCATTTCCGACGGCACGAACATGACCGGTGAGGTCACGCGTGAGCAGCTGGCGGCCATCCTGTATCGCTACGCAAAGCTCAAGGGCTACGACACCTCCAAGTCCAACAAGCTGGACAGCTTCAAGGACGCGGACAAGGTTTCGTCCTGGGCCGTGGAAGCAATGCAGTGGGCCAACGCAGAGAGCCTGATCAACGGCAAGAGCAACAGCATGCTCGACCCGCAGGGTAAGGCCACCCGCGCAGAAACCGCCGCGATCCTCATGCGGTTCATGGAAAACATCGCAAAATAAGCATTTCTCTCCCCGAAAGGGGTTCCCCGCTGCGCCATTTGGCGCAGCGGGGAAAGCGGCATCTATATCCCGGCGCGTTGCCGGATCAAATTTCCCAAAGAATTATAGTCAGGGGGAACTTATATGACGCACACACCAACCAGGCGTCTGCTCGCACTCCTGCTGGCAGTCGCCACCGTGTTCAGCCTGCTGTCCATGTCCGTTTCGGCAGCAGATGAACAGACCGGCCCGGAGCTGAAGCTGGTCAGCACAGCCACCGAGCCGTTAAAGAAGGGAGATAGCTTCACCGTTGAAGTGCAATTTCCCAAGGATGCTGAATTTTCCAACTTTGAATTATATTTCGATTTTGATTTGACGCAGTTTAAGCTGAAAGCTGTCAATACAAGTCATAAAATCGACTTTAACGGTTCGGAATTAACAGTTCCGTACCTTCCTGTAGAACCCACCTTCAATATGGATACCGTTGTTGATAAAGACAGCGGAAAAACATATGGCGGCACAATAAACGCTGCATATACAGGTACAGCGGAAAAGTTTAATATGACCGCCAATGAAGGTATCCTGTTTACATTGACGTTTGAGGTTTTGAAATGTAACGCAGAACCGCAGAGTATTTCGATTTTCAGTAAACTCTTCCAGAAATGCCCGACAATTTCGACATTTGAAGATATCGCACCGGTCGTTACTCCGGCGCAGATCACGATCAGCCACACGCTGACTGCTGTTCCTGCAAAGGACGCGACCTGCACGGAAGACGGCAATACAGCGTATTGGAAATGTTCCGCCTGTGAAAAGTGGTTCTCGGATGAGAACGGCACGACCGAGATCACGGATAAAGATTCTGTTGTAAAAAAAGCAACAGGCCATACTCCGTCTGCAGCATGGAGCTATGACGGCGCCCATCACTGGCATGTCTGCACAACTTGCAGTGAAGTGCTGGACAAGGCTGCGCACAGCGGCGGAACCGCTACCTGCTCCGCGCAGGCCACTTGTGAAGCCTGCGGTCAGAAATACGGTGCGACCACTGAGCATGACTATCAATGGAATCACGATGCTGCGCAGCACTGGAAAGAATGCAGTATTTGTGGTGCCATCGACTCGGAAAATCCCAAGACGAATCATACATTCGGCGAATGGGAAACCGTAACAGATTCCACCTGCACGGCGACCGGCACGAAGAAGCACACCTGCACTGGCTGTGATTACTCCGAGACTGGCGTGATTGAAAAGAAAGCGCATACGACGGAGCATCACGACCGTGTTGATCCGACCTGCACGACTACCGGCAGCATCGAATACTGGCAGTGCAGCGTCTGCGGCAAGATGTTCTCGGATGCAGCCTGCACGATCGAGGTCACTGATGTGACACTCCCCATGGCTGCACACACCCTGACCAAGACTGACGCGAAAGCTGCCACCTGCACCGAAGCAGGCAATGCGGAATACTGGACTTGCTCCGTCTGCAAGAAGCTGTTCTCAGATTCCGAGGGCAAGAATGAAATCACGGCGGCCAGCGTTGTGATTCCGGCCACCGGCCATACAGCCGACGCAACCGGCTGGCACGGCGATGATACGGATCACTGGCATGTCTGCACGACCTGCGGTGAGACGTTTGACAAGGAAGCCCACAGCGGCGGACATGCTACCTGCTCCAAGAAAGCCACTTGTGAAATCTGCGGCTTGGAATATGGTTCGACTACCGACCATGACTATCAGTGGCAGCACGACAATACGGAGCATTGGAAAGCTTGCAAGGACTGCGGCGCTGTTGATGAAAACACCAGAGCAAACCACACCTTTGGTGGTTGGGTCACTGAAAAGGATTCTACCTGCACGGAGACCGGTACGCAGAAGCATACTTGCGCTGCCTGTGATTACTCCGAAACCGGCGTGATCGATAAAAAAGCGCATACGCCGGAGCATCACGACCGCGTCGAGCCGACCTGCACTGCTACCGGCAGTATCGAATATTGGCAGTGCAGCGTCTGCAGCAAAAAGTTCTCGAATGCAGACTGCACGGTCGAGGTCACTGACAGCGAGATAACGCTGGAAAAAGTTTCACATAAGTTGACCAAGACCGAAGCAAAAGCTCCCACCTGCACAAAAGCAGGCAATATAGAATACTGGACTTGCTCCGTCTGCAAGAAGCTGTTCTCAGATTCCGAGGGCAAGAATGAAATCACGGCGGCCAGCGTCGTGATTCCGGCCACCGGCCATACAGCCGACGCAACCGGCTGGCACGGCGATGATACGGATCACTGGCATGTCTGCGCGACCTGCAGTGCGGAGTTTGGTAAAGAAGCCCATCGTGGCGGACATGCTACCTGCTCGAGTAAGGCTGTTTGTGATGTCTGCAAGGCTGAATACGGTACAACGACTGCCCACACCTTTATCAGCAAGCATGACGATACACAGCACTGGAAAGAATGCAGTATTTGTGGTGCCATCGACTTGGAAAATTCCAAAACAAATCATACATTCGGCGAATGGGAAACCGTAACAGATTCCACCTGCACGGCGACCGGCACGAAGAAGCACACCTGCACTGGCTGTGATTACTCCGAGACTGGCGTGATTGAAAAGAAAGCGCATACGACGGAGCATCACGACCGTGTTGATCCGACCTGCACGACTACCGGCAGCATCGAATACTGGCAGTGCAGCGCCTGCGGCAAAAAGTTCTCGGATGCAGCCTGCACGACCGAGGTCGCCAATGTGACGCTGGACAAGCTCCCGCACAGTGCCGGCACTGCATGGGAGAAGGACACGACGTATCACTGGCATCTCTGCGTAAACTGCGAAAGCGAGGTCATGGACAAGGCCGCGCATACATATGGTGACTGGGTCGTCATCACGGAAGCAACGGAAAGCGAAACCGGTCTGCGGAAACGCACCTGCTCTGTCTGCGGCTATGAGCAGACGGAAGAAATCGGAATCCTGCGCTTTACGGTCACAGTCCGTAACGGCAGCGGTTCCGGCGAGTACAAGTCCGGCGAGACCGTCACCATCACGGCAGACCGCCGCAGCGGCTACACCTTTGAAAAGTGGACGGTCGATTCCGGCAATGTGACGCTTGCCAAGGAAACGGACAGCACCACGACCTTTACCATGCCCGCCGAAAACGTGACGGTTACGGCAACCTACCGCTATAACGGCGGTTCCGGTTCCGGCAGTGGCAGCAGCTCCGGCATTGTCATCAAGGACGAGAAAGGCAAGGTGCTCGGCAAGGCCGATCCGGATACGGGCATCGTAGAACTGCCCATCACCCCGGTTCCGGCAGCCTCCTCCAGCCGCCAGGCGGAAGAGCTTGAGATCACGATCCCGAAGAATACCACTGTGAAGGTGGAGATCCCGGTCCGCAACGTGACCCCCGGTACCGTCGTTGCCATCGTCCACGCGGACGGCACGGAAGAAATCGTGCGTACCAGCATCGTGACAAAGAATGGCGTTGCACTGGAGCTGACCAGTTCGGCAACCGTGAAGGTCTATGACAACAGCAAGTTCTTCAGCGACGTTCCCGCTGCAAATTGGGCCAGCGACGCAGTTGCATTCGCTTCCAGCCGTGAGCTGTTCAACGGTACCGGTGCGAATACGTTCAGCCCGAACGCGCCCATGACGCGGCAGATGCTCATGACCGTCCTTGCCAGACTGGACGGCACGGACACCAGCGGCAATGCCTATGCGAAGGGCATGGAATGGGCCATTCGCAACGGCGTTTCCAACGGCAGCGATCCGGAGGGCAAGATCACGAGAGAGCAGCTGGCAACGATGCTGTGGCGCTACGCGGGCAGCCCCTCCGTCAGCGGCAGAATGACCGGTTTTGCGGACGCAGATCAGATCAGCGGCTATGCCGAGGATGCAATGCTCTGGGCGACTAAGGCCGGCATCATCGGCGGCAAGGGCAACGGTCAGCTCGATCCGAAGGGTTACGCGACCCGTGCGGAGGTAGCGGCCATGCTGATGCGCTATTGCAATACACTTTTTACAAAATGAGCGTATTGAACAGAAAAATTTATAACTAACCACCCCAAGCTGGGCGGTTCCACGCCGTTTTTTCGGCGTGGAACCGTGCGGCTTATCCGTGTATTTTAGGGTTTCTTTAAAATGTACGGATAAACCGCACATAGGTGCGAATTTTGGCAAGGGGGAAGCCCTTTTCCCGAAGGGCAAAAAAGAATGAAGAAGCTATTTGAAAGGTTCCCATGGCTGCAGCAGGCCGGCTGCGGCGTGCTCGTCTGCGCGCTGCTGCTGAGTATCTGTCTGCCACTCATGGGCATGCGGTCAGCCGAGCCGGAGAATCCAATTCTGGACGCCGCACCGCAGGAGATCACCGTCTTGCAGGCAGGGCAAGCGCCCGGCCATGCCGGAAACAGTGAGGCGGAAAGCAAGGATGCTTCCGGTTCTGGCGGCAGCACAAACAGTGAGCTGACCGGCGAGCAGGAGCAGCCCGATCCGCAGGAAACGGAAAACCAGACGGAACAGGGTCAGGACACCCAGCCGGAGCAGCAGCCGAAGTCGAAGCCCCAGCAGGAAATCCTGGCCGACGCCGCCATCGGCACGAACACGGATTCCAACAAGGGCGACGAGGGCGAGGAAGCCGGAAACACCGGCGAAGCAGATGAAAACCTGCCGGAAACGGAGCTTGACCTTGGCGCGGTGCTGACATGGTACAAGTACGGATCGCAGGCAAGCTCCATGGTCTGCGCCCCCGGAGAATCTGTTGGCAAGCGCGTGCTGCTTGCACAGCTGGACGGCAGCAGACTGCGCTATGACGTTGACCTCACCGGCATCGACGCAGACGACGCGGAGATCACCGGTGTGCAGGTCGCTGCGGGCAACGGCGTACCGCAGGATGCGGATACGCGCGGTGTGCTGGACATGACGCTGCCGGACGGCGCGGAGTACCAGAACTATATCCTGACCGTGCAGGCGCATGCCACGCAGAAAAATCAGAAGGGCGAGACTGTGGAGACGGACGTGGAATTTGCGTTCGTGCTTCGCTTGGAGAGCGGCATTGATCTGGATCTGCAGCTCACCTGGCAGCCGACCGGTCAGGCTACCTGTCCGGCCAACAGCTCTGTCAGCCGCACGGTCAAGAGCGACACGCTGACCGAGGGCAGATTTACATATGCGCTGACCTTCCTTGGCGAAAACGCAGACGATGCGGTCATCCGCACGGCGGAATACTGGGCGACGGACGGTGAGCGCGGCGCGCTCTCGGAGTCCGGCGAAATTCAGATGGCCGCGGCAGACGGCAAGGATACGGAAACCTACTATCTCGCCGTGACCGCCGAGGTGCTGGGCCAGACGATCAGCTATACGTTCGTCGTGACGTATGAGGATGGCTTGGATCTTCAGCTCCAGTTTGCGTGGTATGAAAAATCCGTCACGGCGCAGACCGTTCTCTGCGATGCAGACAAGCGCGCAGCGCTGACCATCAAGCATAATCAGATCAGCAACAGTGAGCTTTTGTATAAGCTCGCCCTGACCGGCAGAAGCGCGGAGGATGCGCAGATCACAAGCGCCAGCTTCAACGGAGCGTCCATAAGCACGGACAGCGGTTCTGTACAGATGGAATCTGCCGAAAACGGCGCGAGCTATACCGTCCTCGTGACCGCAGCGGTCAAGGAGCGCACGGTGAACTTCACAATTACGATCCGCTACCAGAGCGACGTGAGCATGGAGATGTCCTACACGGTCATGGAGAACGGCGCGGCAAAGCCCTGCGTGCTGACGTGTGAGAATAAGAAAACTGTCAACGCCGAGCCAGTCTATGACGATCAGCTGACGGAAGGACTGCTTAACTACACGTTCACCATCCGCGGCGAGGAAGCGGCAGATGTGACCATCCAATCTGTGAAGTGCTACCAATCCGGCAGCTTCAAAACGCTCACGCTCCCGTCCCCCAGCGGCAGCGTGACGCTCCTGCTGGAAGGCGACAGGACCGGCAGCAACACATTTACAGTTACGGCCACCGGCACAGGCGGCGACAGCTATACGTTTATATTTAACCTCCCATACAAGCATCGCGGAGATAACAGCGTCAAGATCCGGACGAACCTGCACGACGGTGATACGGTCACCAACGGGCAGGAGGTCAACCTGACCGTCGAGGCGTGGACGGAAGACGCGCAGGGAAATCCGGTCAGCCATATTCTTGCAACCGGCACGGATACAAAGCTAATCGTTCAACTGGATGGGAAGACCGTGCAGTTTGAAAGCAGCTCCGGCTATGTGCAGCAGTATCTGCTCGTCCCCGAAAATCTGGACGTGGGCGACAAAAATGAGCATGAATTATATATCTATGCCGAGGATGAAAAGGGCAACTTCGGTGAGCTGCGTCTGAAGCTCATCGGCAAACGCACCGAAGAAGGTCAGAAGATCGGCACAGCCAGCATCTACATCGACATGAGCGTGCTGGGGCTCGGTGTCCGCGGCCCCATCAGCTATGATGTGCTGTCCAAGGAGCCTGTCTCCTATGTGGTCGCAAAAGCCATTTGGGATTATGACGCGGGTGACCCGTTCGGCACGGCAGCAGACAGCTTCCACTGGCCCGCCAGCCGCTGCTCCTACAGCGGCACGCTGGATACCGGCTTCTATCTGGAAACCATGGACGACGGTTCCGGCCTTGGCAGCCGCGCGAACGCACTCAGCGGCAACTGGAGTCAGTTCGGCAGTACAGAGGACGAAATCCTCGCCGGGATCGACAGCCATTTCGGCGCGGGCAGCAATGAGGCAATCCTCTGGCGCTGCATCTACCGCAACGGCATCCCGCTGTCCGGCACAAGCACCGGCATCGGTGAATTTGATTATACAATGGGTTCCGGCTGGATGTACTCCATCGGCGGTGCGGACTTCTACCCCGGTTCGCCCATGTCCGGCTATTATCTGCAGGACGGTGATACGCTGACGCTCCGCTACACACTGGCCTACGGCTGGGATGTCGGCACGGGTGAAAGCGGCTACGGCAATAACGTGGGCTACTGCATTACCTGCATGAACGGCAGCTGGTCGGTTCATCACAGCTATGAGACGGTCACGGCGGAGGATGGTACGACAAAGTACGTCTGCCGCAGCTGCGGCATGGTCGAGGGCTGCCCGCATCAAAACAAGGAATATCAGGATCAGGGCGACGGCACATGCGTGCAAGTCTGTAAAGATTGCGGCGAGAAGATCGGCGTGCCACGCGCACATGAGCTGGAATATACCGCAGACGAGGGGGCAGATACGCATACCGCGAAGTGCAAAAACTGTGACTTTACGGAACAGTCCCCGCACGAGTGGACAGAGCTGACCGACACTGCAACCTGCACCGAAGCGGGCGTGAAAACCTCCACGTGTGAGATCTGCGATGCGCAGAAGGAAGAAGAATCCCCCGCGGCCGGGCATAAGCCGCAGAACGTGTGGATCAGCGATGATGACCATAAGCATCACTATCAGGAGTGCCAGATCTGCCATGAAAAGCTGGAGGACACCGTAGGCGTGCACAACTATGTCCCGTATGGCGACGATTGGCAGTGCAGTGTCTGCGGCCAGATCCACGGCTTTGACTGTGACGGCGAGCTGATACCAGATGCATCACGGTCTACCTGCTCGCACTTGATCGGCTACTGCTCAGACTGTGGCCTGGAACTGGAGAAGATCGGTTCAGCGGGCGAGTTTACAGACTATCATACGTTCAGCGAGGGCGTCTGCACGGTTTGCGGCACGCCAGACCCGAACTACAAGCCGCCGACACCTGACCCCGATCCGGGCGAAGACGGAGACACTGGCGGTGGCGGTGACACCGGTGGCGGCGGCGACGGCGGAGACACTGGCGGAGGCAATACCGGCGGCGGTGACGCAGGCGGTGGAGATGACGGCGGAGGAGACTCCGGCGGAGATCTGTAAGGAACATCATAAAAGAAAGAAATAACGATAGGAGCAGATTTATGAACACAAAGATCAATGAGATTTTACAGGAGATCGAGTCCGTCATCGTCGGCAAGAATGAAATTGTCGAGAAAATTCTAATGGCAATTCTGGCGCAGGGCCACGTTCTCATGGAGGACGTGCCGGGCGTCGGCAAGACCACCACAGCTATGACCTTTGCAAAAGTCCTCGGCTTGGAGACCCGCCGTGTGCAGTTCACGTCGGATACCGTGCCATCGGACATCATCGGCTTCTCGGTCTATGATAAAAAAGCGGACGA
>UMCG01086504.1_pt1 | contig 19079 bp, 20 predicted proteins | sample 1964181 | NCBI WGS metagenome assembly UMCG01 (sample SAMEA4835963, study PRJEB28245) | human gut metagenome | biome: gut microbiome; material: fecal sample | place: Denmark | collected 2008 | reverse complement strand
TTCTGCTGTGGCTTGCGGCGTGCTTCGGCGTGCTGGCGCCGCGGCTGGCTTCGTCCTGCGTGCGTGTGGGCGGCAACCATCTGACGCTTCGGCGCGGCCTGCTGTTTCCCGTAACGCGGCGCATCCCGCTGCGGTTCCTTGCGGGCTGCCACATCGTGCAGACGCCGCTGCAGCGCATGACGGGCACCTGCCTGTTCTTCCTGTACTCCAGCGGCTGCACCACGTTGGTGCCCGGTATGCGCAAGGCGGACGCGGAGTGCCTTTCCGCCAAGCTGACGCACGGGGGGAAGCTGCTGTGAACAGGCAACGCCGGTTCCATATCATTTTTGCGGTCCATTATCTGCGGTACGGCCTGCTGCTGTGCCTGGTACCGATGCTTCAGGCGCTGCTTGCGTTCGACCTGGACAGCCTTTGGGCGGCGCTCCGGCAGGACGCCGTTATCCTGCTGGCCTGCGCTGCTGCGGCGCTGGCTCTTTGGCGTGCCACAGCCTTCCGGCTGGAGGACGGCGCCGTAAAGGTGACGCAGGGCGTGTTTTACCGCAGCTATCACACCTTCGGCAGAGCCAGCATCGCGGCGCTGGAGATCGCCCGCCCTTTGTACTGCCGCATGCTGGGCGCAAGCTGTATAACGCTGTATTTCAAAACGAACGCCTCGCCCAAAAGTTATTCCATGTTTCTTCATAAAAAGGACGCGGCTGCGGTGGCGGATGTTCTTCTGCCTGTGCGCAGCGATACGTCCGTATTCGAGCCCACGGGCTTTGAACGCCTGAGCTTCGTGATGCTGAGTGCCAATATCATCACCAGCAGCGCTTTTGCCCTGTGGGGCGTGAAACAGCTGGATGAGGTTCTGGGGCAGAATTTCCAGCAAATCGCGCTGGACACTTTTCATGAGGCCGAGCTGTTTGCGGCGCGGTATCTGCCCACGGGCCTGGCTTTTCTGGTAACGCTGGGCTTTGCCGTGACGGGATTCACCTTTTTGTATGCGCTGCTGCACACGGCAGGCTTTAAGGTATGCCGGAACGGCGGAGTCATCATCAGCAAAGGCGGCTTTGTCACGCTCATCGAGCGGCGTATCCTGGTGGCCTGTGTGTCCGCCTGCGATGTGTGCGTTACGCCGCCGGCGCGCCTTCTGCGACGCTATCCGGTATACCTTTCCGCAGGCAGCTTCCGCGGAGGCGATCTGCCCGTGCTGGTTTATAAAAAAGGGGAGGAGCGGACAGTGGAGCGCCTGCTGCCCAACTTCTGCCCGCCGGACGGTCCGCTGTGTATGCCCGCACGCAAAAGCCCGGTGCAGTATCTTTGGCAGCCCGGTACGCTGCTCGCTCTTTCTTTGGGCCTGTGCGGCGTGGCCTCTTACACAATGCCGCAGATCCTGCCCATGCTTTTCGTACCGGCGGTGCTTGCCCTGGCGGGGCTGCTGGTTTCACTGGAGGGCTTTTTCCGTGAAGGCCTGCGCAAAAACGCCAACCGCACGCTGTCCGTTTGCTATACCCGTTTTTTTACCCGGCACGAGGTTTGTGTGTTCACGCCGGATCTTTCCTATACGCTGCTGGAAAACCCATTTTCCGTCAGCGGCGGGCGGTGCGACGTGCGGGTGCACCTGCCCTGCGGGCTGCGGTACCGTGTGCGCGGCGCACTGCAATATCTGGCGCGGGAAATACCGTTCACGCTGTGAACGGCGTCACCGTGCTTTTCCGACGCTGTGCAGGAACCGCGCCGCGTTTTATCCTCATTCTTGAAAGAAGCTGATTCTTTTGTACCGAGCTGTGATATTCGATCTTGACGGCACGCTGCTGAACACCATCGGCGATCTTGCCGCCGCGGCCAATCATACGCTGGCCAAAATGGGCTTTGCGCCCCATACGGAAGAAGAATACAAATACATGGTGGGCAACGGCATTCCCAAGCTGATCGAGCGTTTTCTTCCTCCCGGGCACCGGGACGAAGCTGCACAGGCACAGGCGGCCCGGTTGTTTTTCCCTTATTACGACGCGCACAAGGAGGACTCTACGGCTCCGTATCCCGGCATCCCCGCCCTGCTTGCCGCGCTGCACGGCGCAGGCGTAAAACTGGGCGTCGTGTCCAATAAGGAGGATGCTCTCACCAAAAGCGTTGTCAGCCATTATTTTCCGGGTCTGTTTGACGCAGTGGCCGGCCATACGCTGGGAACCCCCACGAAGCCCGACCCGCATCTTGTGAACGGCATGCGCGCCGCCTTCGGCCTTTCGGCGCAGCAGGTGCTGTATGTGGGGGACAGCGGCGTGGACATCGAAACGGCCCGCAATGCCGGGCTTGCGGGCTGCGGCGTTCTGTGGGGCTTCCGCACCGGGGACGAGCTGTGCGGCGCGGGCGCGTCCTATCTCGTCCGCAGCCCGGAGGATATCCGTGTGCTGGTGCTGGATGCCTAAGAGCAGCTGCAGCGCCGGCCGCTTTGTAATGCAGTGTTCCATTGCATTCATCGCCCGCTGCACACCGGAAATGATAAATCCGCCGGCTTGTTGGACACCACCGGGCTTTGTCTGACAGACGTGGAAATCTTGCCCCATTATCACAGATTCCTGCCGCGTTTTGAGCATTTTGAGGAAGCGCACACAGGCTTATAAACAGGAGACCGTTATCCCTCTGCTGCGCACCGACGACGGCAGACCGTATTTTTATATTCCGACGGCCCGCGTGTCGAAGGAACGCCTCTTTCGATGTGAGGCGACTTGCCGGGAACAATGCTCCAAATGCTGAAGCCCCGCCAGATCCTTTTGGGATCTGGCAGGGCTTTTTCTGTCCCGTCCTTTTAAGGTGCCCGTGCGCATGGTCAGAACCGGGTACCGCCGCATACAATGGTTTGACGGCGCTTTGCCGTCTTGCGGCACATCAATATAACGGGAGGCATTGACCATGGAACTGCAACACAGTCAGACGTGGAAAAATCTGCAGACCGCATTTTCGGGCGAGCTGCACGCTTGTGCAAAATATAAGATCTATGCGCTGCGTGCGCGTGAAGACGGCTACGAGCAGATGGGGAACATCTTTGATGAAACATCCCGCAATGAACAGGAACATGCCGAGATCTGGCTTAAGCATCTTTCCGGCGGCGAAGTGCCCGGCACGCTGGAAAACCTGCGGGACGCGGCAGCCGGGGAACACTATGAATGGACCGAGATGTATGCCGAATTTGCCCGTACCGCCCGCTGTGAAGGCTTTGAGGAGCTGGCGGAACTGTTCACCCGCGTGGGGAACATTGAAAAAACGCATGAACAGCGTTACAACAAGCTGGCTGCCAACATTGAGGACTGCCAGGTTTTTTGTAAGGGGCGCCCCACCGTGTGGGTGTGCATGGTATGCGGAAACGTAACGTATGCCGCATGCTCGCCGGAAGTTTGCCCTGTATGCGGGCATTCCCAGAGCTATACCGAAATCAAGGCGGAAAATTATTGAAGTAAAAAATAGCAGCATGCCCTTTCTTCCTGCCATGCGGGTCTGTTTGGCCGGCACGGAAACGAACAGGGCATAAAAGATGTTCTCATTTCGTTGTCGCAGCATTTTAAATGCATAAAAAACCGCACTGTACAACCGTTTTTGGCTGTACAGTGCGGTTTTCATCTGGTGACCCGACCCGTTTTCAGGTGTTGTATGGTACTTTTCACCGCTTGCGCTTTCTGAAGGAAACAACTCCAAGTGCTGCGGCCTGGATTTCGTTGGATCAGGATCTGTCCCATCCGTAGAAATCAATGTTTTAATCTCGATGGTATCAGTGTGTATATTCACACGGCTTACAACGGCCAGTATAAGTTTTAATCCTTCGGACGTGTTAATATCTACCTTCGCCACATTTTCTACACAGCGGCGAATCGTAGCGTCGTCAAGCCCTACATAGCCCTTATATTGATTCAGCTCTGCCGTTTCTGCTTCGATTTCTGCCTTTTCTTCTTCCAAGCGCCTGACCTTTTCTTTCAGCTCCGAGCTGACCACACCTTCCAAAAGCGCGTTAACACCATTTTCCAGTTGACGGCATACGCGCGTATACCGGGATGCCAGCTCTGCCCGACGCGTATCGTATTCGGTAGTGATTTGCCGCTCCTGGTCGCGTGCTACATCAACCAGCATTTCAATATTGGCCGGCTCAGTCAGCATCTGCTTAATACTGGCCGCGACCGTCTGTTCCAGCCACTCCGTACGAACATTCTTCATTTTGCATGTATGTGTGCGCCTCTTATTATTGCATTCATAGTATTGGTAACCGGATGCCTTGCTTCCCATCACCACCATGCTGGCGCCACAGTCGCCGCAGAATACACGACCCGTGAGCAAATATTCGCGCTTGGCGCTGTATCTCCCGCCGGCCCCCTTGCGTGTTCGGATTCGGGACTGTACCTGCTCCCACAATTCTTGTTCAATGATAGCCGGCACACCGTTCTCAACCACAATAGCGTCCTCTTTGCTTTTGGCGTGACTATTCCATCGTCCGTCCGCCTGCGCCTTGGTGGCGCCGTAAACAAGGCGGCCGATGTATTTTTCGTTTTTGAGCAGGTCAAAAATGGAGTTTTTCCCGAACGGTTGGCCTCGTTTTGTAAGATATCCTCGGCTGTTCAATTCGTCTATGATTTCTCCGTAACTGAATCCCCGTGCGAATAGTTGAAACACAAGGCGCACGGCCTCTGCTTCATGCTCATTGACCACATACTTTTTGTCCTTGTCAAGATCGTATCCTAGGGGCGGCTTACCGCCGGAGGATTTGCCCTCCCGGGCGTTATGCTTCAGCGCATCTATTGTTTTCTGGCGCGTTATCAGAACCTGCGCGTGATTGAGCATCGCTGTTGCAGCTTCATTGATGAATACGGCGGGGTCTTTAAGATCTCCTCCCACCATTGGCTGCGTCACACTGGCCACCCGTGCTCCCAGCATATCCACGTCTTTCCGGAACTGAAACCACTCGGTAAATTCGCGGAACATACGGCTTTGGTCATAAACAACCACAAGCTGCGCGCCGCCCATGCCCAAGTGCATCATACAGGCTTCATAACCGGCACGGGTCTCTTTCATGCCGGAAACAGCTTCATCGGAGAATATTTTTCCCACCTGATAACCATTGCGCTCACACCATTCACGGCATTTTTCCACCTGAACGTCGATGGTCACGGGGTTCTGATTGTCTGTTGAGTACCGGGCCAGAATATCGGCTACCGGGCGGGCAGCAAATTCATCCATATCGTTTCCCTTTCTAAGGCATCCATACATAAAGGACCTTTTATTTCCCGCCAGAAATCTTCTTCCATATCCAAGAAAGCCCATATCGGACTACGATCCACTCAGCAACCAATATCCCAAAGTCAAACCAAAACCCTTCTTTTGATGGTTCTGAACCGATGTAGCCATGAATCAACAGATCGAATAGCAACGGCACTGTGAGTAATGATGCGATAAAAGCCGCCGGTCTTCCAAATAAAAACTGTAACACAGGCTTCAAAACTATAAGGCTTGAGCGAAAGATAGAGCCTATTATTCTAAACGGAAACGGCGCACAATAACTACGCATTCGTGCCAATTCAGAGCGTCCCCACAACCGGACGCCAATACGCTCTGCCGTTTCGATAGCCGCCGCAGTAAATTCCTGATTTGTCATCACAACAGGGATTCGATGTCCATAATACGCAGCGCCGGAAAACGCTTCCTGTACTGCATGATTGCCCACTGGGGAAGAGTAGCACTTGCACTGAATCGCATAGCTGTCCATGCCTTTCTGAGCAAGCACGTCAATACCATAATCCCCACTGGCTTGCGTCACTTTTACGTTGCGAAAACCGTTCGCCCGTAGAAGCGATGCACAAAAGTGCTCAAACTGCTCTCCCGTCATGCCATCGCATGACTTTATCGTGGGAAGCCATGTGCACCGCTCTTTTGGCTTTATCTTTTCTGTTGTGGGACGCTTCACCGCATAAATTGGTGCTGGATTTGGTGCGTCCGAAGCCGACAATTGTGGAGGTGTCGAGTTCTCTTCTTCTCCTGGCAGTGTCAATTGTGGGACACAGCAAGAGTTTTTCGATTCATCGCAATCGCCCGCTTCAACAGCCAATTGGTTTTGGGGAACATCCTCATCCTGCGGTGACACTTCGTTGTGCGCTTCTTGCATTATCATCTCAATCCACTGCTGGCGAGTAATGAGCACTTGCCGGGGCTTCGATCCTTCGTACGGGCCGATGATGTGCAGCTGTTCCATCTCGTCCATGATGCGGGCCGCCCGGGCGTAGCCCAGCTTGCAGCGCCGCTGCAAAAGACTTGTAGACGCCTGTCCCGCGTCGATGACAACCTCTACAACCGCTTTGAGCATTGGGTCTTGGCTATCATCATATTCCACTTCTTCACTCTGTACCGGCGCAGCATATCTATTAATCTCTTGAATAAAGCCCTCACTATAATTTGCGGCTGATTCTCCTTTGATTTCTTCCAACAATTTATCAATAGTTGAATCTTCTTTAAAAACTGTTTTTACCTGCGCACGCGGAAATACTCCAGCCGAGTAAAATATTGCTTCGCCTTCATTGAAGAGTTTTTCAGATGCCGTACCTCCCAAAATTTTTTTGCTATCGCTCTTTTCGGGCATCCTAAAACATAACTTACTCGGGAACTGTGACAAAAAGTTCTTACCCGGCACACTTTGCGTGGTTATCAAAAGATGTACTCCCGCCGATCTACCAGCCTGTGTAATGCGCTCTATGTAACCTTCTGCTTCATCTTTATGTGCCGTTAAAACAATATCAAAACTATCAGCTATGACAAGAATATGAGGCATCGACTCGGCCCCAGAAAATTCGTTCACTGCCTCATTATAACTTTCAATGTTCCGTACTTTAATTTTGGCAAAGAGCTCATACCTTTTTTCAATTTCTACAGCTAAAGCAGCAAGTACGCCAATTGCTTTTGTATAATCCTTTACGACAGGCATCAGCATATTTTCAACGCTGTCATATCCCGAGTACTCAACGCCTTTTGGGTCGATTATTATAAGTTTAAGCAAATCGCCTGGACAAAGTTCAAGTAATTCCACTAAAGCGCTACGCAGAAACGTAGACTTTCCGCTTCCAGATGCGCCGGCAATAAGCAGATGGGGAGAACGAGTAAATTCCCAACAAACCAACTGCTCAGGGCCATTGATGATTGTTCCAATGGGAAACTGTAAGGGGGCGCGCTCCAATGTATGCTCCATGTAGTGCGTCCTCCTTAAAACTTAGACTGAAACCAAATAGGGGTTTTTGAGTTCTTCCTGTATGTAAGGCAAATAGCGCTGCACCAATTCCAGCTCCTGCTCGCCTATGTGATACCAGTGCTTGCGCTGCATCTCCCCGATACGGTGCCGCGCCGCCGCGCCCGACACCATAAACCAATCAGACACCTCATGCTGCATCAGCCATCCATTCCGGCTCCATAGCTCCATCATAATGCATTCAGGCATCAGCAGCTGCGCAGCAAACCAATCCGCTTCATTTTCCTGCTGGACGCCACGCTGCTTATGGCCAAGGTAAACATGTCCTAACTCGTGCGCAATTGTAAAACGGCGGCGACCAACGGGCAGAGCATGGTTGTAAAGGACAAGACATCCCGGCCCTACGGGCACGCTGGTACCGTCCAAAAGCTGTCCACGACTTTTAAATTCCGAGAGCGGCATTCCCGTTTTTGAACAATATCCCTGTATTGTATCCATCAGAATCGAAGCGCCTGCGAACACCATGCTCTGTAAATCAGTAGCCAACGAATTGATGTTCTGCTGAAGTAAAAGCCATGTAGCTACGCATTGCGCATCAGCGATAGTCATCCGGGTCAAGCCCCCGTGCTCTCAAGTATATATCAAGGGTATCCTCAAAGTTTTTCACAAGCCGATTGTAATCTTCTTCAGGCAATTGCGACGCCATGCGCGTCAAAACCACTATATCCCGTTGCCGTGCATCCTGCGCGGTGGCGGGATTATTTTTTTTGCCTTCTGACGGATCATCTGTTTCTCCCAGCAGATAGGCGGGGGTTGTGTGGAGTACGGAAGCCCAAGTTTCAACGGCATCCAAAGGAATCGCTATCCCCTTGTTTTGACTATCTGCAATATACGAGTTCTTCTTTCCGACGATATTACACAAGTGCGTAATGGTTATTCCTTGTTTTTTTGCAAGGGCTCTTAATCTGTCGAAATTGAACATAATTACCCACCATTCATTGTACAATGCAACAAATATCTAGCTTATCCTAGAATAACTCTTGAAATTCTAGGTTTTGCTAGATATACTAAGAATGTCCCCGCAAAAAGGGAACAAAAAACCAGCCTTACATGGAGTATGCCCCAAAAAAAGGCGTTTTGCGTATTAAATTGAATGTAGCAACTTCAAATTACCACAAAACGCCAAAAAAAGCAAGGCATACTCCATGAAAAGGCAACGAAAAAGCCGAAAAATCGACATTTAAGGAGGTGGAACAATGCCCCTGCACACCGTAGAGGAGGCCGCAGAATTGATGAAGGTCTCCCCCGACACTGTCCGGGAGTGGGTACGCAGCGGCCGCCTGCGGGCCAGCAAGTTGGCAGGCTCAAAAACGCTGCGAATCAGCACGGATGACATCATGGCGTTTTACGATGCAAATGAAACCCGGGCCAAGGAAGAAAAACCACACGCTTAAAAGGAGGACATCATGCGCCTGATCGTCAGCCGGGAAACCGGAGAAATATTGGACGTTCTGGAGCCTGCCTCCGCCGCAGATTATGCCGCGTTTCATCAGCTTCTCGCCGATCAGGTGCGCCGTGAGATTTTGCGAATCGGCCGAGATCATTTGGATGGCATTTGCAGGAAAGCGAGGGTAGCACATGAATCATCTGATACTTAGAATGACTGCCATAACCGCGGCGATTCTTTCCATTGCCGTTTTGGACGGTATTGTGAGCGGACAGACGGCCCCCTGGACAGGCTTGTTCACCATCGCGGCACTGCTCGGTATGGCAGCATGGAGCTACAGCAAACAGACAAAAAGAGAGGCGCCCGCCCGTGCTGCGAACACGGACAAGCGCCAGGCGGTCAAGTTGAACCCTACGACCGCCTCCATTGTAACACATCAAGGAGGTATACATCAATGAGAGTTATTACATTACGCCCGGGCGAGGCCCCGAAATTTAACGATATCCCGGCGCTCTTGGACACCACCGAAGCAGTGCAGCACTTTTGCGGCGGCGATATCTGCGAAAACCGAATCGGATCCAGCGGAATTTTCGCCATCACCAGCGGCGAGATATCGCCCGAAGACATGCCGATATCGTGCATGATCCCGGAAATGGACATGCTCCTGCGCGGGCCGGTCGTGTTCTGCAGGCGCTGCGGCCATGAGCTTGCAGCAGTGTATGAGGACGATTTAAAGGCCGTGAAGAAGTCCATCGTCCTGCCCGGGGGTGACTGGTTTTGAACCGATACCTCTGCAAGTGCGGCCGGGCGGTAAATAAAAGCACAAATGCCGACAACACGGGGAACCGGGAGACGGAGGGCTGCGAGGGCTGCCCGTATCTGATGCCCTGGGGACCGACCGAATGGGACCATACACGGCATGCAATGGTTACGGACGTAAAAGGGTATGAATGCCGCATGTCGCCAACTTTGGAATACCGTACGGAATTACGCGGCCATCTTGACGATAAAACGACCATCCGAATCACAAGCCTGGACTTTGATTTTCTGGAGCGTGTTAGCGATTGGGTAAAAGAGCATTATCCCAATGGCGAGCTTTCCGGCGGCTTCTCCCGGGACCGCATCCGGCCGGCGGAATATGTAGACGAAGGTCGGTATCGGTATACGCTTGCCTGCTCGCAAAACAAAAAGGGAATTGCTGCGAAGCGTGCCCTATGGGCTGAATTTTTCGATGAAACCTTTCACCGGAAAGACATGGACGCCGATGCAGAAAAGCAAAAAATCCTGCGCGATATTGAGCAGGGAAAGGCAGCGGCACACAAAGACGCTGCCGCGACGGATAAGGAGACAAAAACTATGCTGATATACAGAGACCCAGCCACGGGCTGGCTGTACCGGGTAAGCCCGCAGCCGGAAAACGGCATTTATGCGATGCAGTATCGAGACCCGGCGAACAGCGTCGTATGGAAACCCGACATCACATGGAATACCAACGCCGTTTACCGTGACCGTGAGCACTTGCAGGAGGGCTTAGAGGCCCGTGCGAAACGCGACGGCTGGGAGCTGGTATCCAGTTCAGCGAGCAGTGAGCCGCCGGAGGTTGTGGACAAGGGAGAAGAGTATTCACCTTGTGACACATGTCGCTGCCCGGATTGTATTGACCGCTCATGCCCACAGGCTGGATGTGATAAGACGGACGGAGGCTTCGGGTGCTTTGCACCATACGAAGAGTGTCCGGCGCCGGCAGAAGAGACGTGTCAGGACGAAAGGCTGGTAAAAGACAAAACAAGCAGCTGCCCCTACTTTTCAGGCGTTACCTCGCACCTGATCGGCAGCAGGCGGATTGAAAATGTAAATTGCAAACAGCAAGACCATCCTCTTAGTATCGCCTGCTATACCTTCGGATGTAAAGACGCAGTGGAAGAATGCCGCATTTACTGGCTGGGACAAATTGATGAAAAACTGGGTCACAGAGTTCCCGAACATCTCTTTAAAGATGGCAGTGCCAACGACCTGAGGGCCTACTTGGAGGAGGAAATAGAAAAATGCAAAAATCAATCTGCCCGGAATGGGGATGCTGCTGCGACCACGGCCGGGAATGCTGTGCCGGAGCCGATGGAAACACCGACCACCCCGACGGATGCAAACACCTTGCCGGCCCCCGGCTGCCCTGCGGATGCTGGCAGTGCGACACAAAGCCTGTCCGCTGCTGGGCCTGCCTCTTTGGAAGCGGAGCCGGAGGCCACGCCCTTTGACTACTCCGGGCTGGACGATCAGACGGTGGCCGACCTTCATCTGGCTGAACGGGAGTACCTGGGCGGGCGTAAACTGGCCGAGATGGGCCTGCGCCGCATGGCGGACGGCGTGGCCATCGCCCACGACACGCTGTGCGGCACAGTTGTCCACAATGTGGACAACTCCAAGCACGGGAACCGCGGCGAAGAATCCTTCCGCCGCTGGTGCGAAAGCATCGGCGTTGGGAAAAGCACAGCCTACAAGCTTCTGCAGGTCTCGAATTTGTTCGAACGCAGCACACCACGGGAGCAGAAAGTGCTGGAGGAGTTGTCCCCCTCTCTGCTCTACGCCGCCGCCCGTCCATCCGCAGAGCCAGAGGCCGTTGCAGCGCTCAAAGGCGGCGATATCACCACACACAAGCAGTACAGGGAACTGGAGGCCCAGCTGAAAGCCGAACGCGAGGCGCGAGAGAAGGCCGCCGCGGAAGCGGAAAGCCTGCGCTACGCCAACGATGCGCTGCGTGATGAAGCTGCCACAGCCCGGGCGCAGGCAAAGCATGCGCAGGAAAAAGCCGACGCGCTGGAAACAAGGCCGGTGATGAGCGAGCTGTCCGATGCCAAGGAGCGCATCAAGGAATTGGAAGCCCGTCCTGTGGAGGTAGCTGTTCAGGAGCCAGATCCCGCCGAAGTGGAACGTCGAGCCGGTGAAAAAGCCCGGGAAATGACGGCCATGCTGCAAGCGCAAGTGCGTGGCATGCAGGAAGATCTGGACGACGCACGGAAAATCATTGACAGTGCAGAGAGCGCCACATATATGGCAGCAGCGGAATTTGCAGTAAATGCTGCGCAGGTACTGAACGGCATTCGGGCCTCGTTTTGGGCAGTTGCGAAAGAACTTTCCGATGAAGATTTTTCAAGCGCCGCGGCGCCGCTTCTTGAAGCTGCAAACCGCATCGTGGATTGCGAATGGGATGATGACGAGGAGGAACAAGAATGAGCACTATTATCAAAACAAATTATGTCGCTGTGCAGCTCGCTGACCGAAGCCAGCCCGGCATATACAGCGGTCGTGAATATACGTATATTGCGGACAAAAGGCTTGCTGTGGACGATATCGTCTATGCAGACACACGCCTGGGCGGTACTTTGGCCAAAGTCGTGGCGGTGGACGTGCAGGAACACACGATTGATCCGAAAATCCGCCCGCTGCTGAAACACATCACCGACGGCCCGCTGCCGCCGGATAAGGTTCCTCAGCCACGTCCTCAAGCGGTCACGCAAATGACGCTTGGTTGAAAAGGGGTGAATGATGTTGAAAGTTGTGAAACTGCTGAAGCTGTATGTCGAAAATTTTCGCGGCATAAAGAATTTTGTACTTACTCCCGACGGGCGCAGCGCCACAGTACAGGGGGGCAATGGGACGGGAAAAAGCACGTTGATGGCTGCTTTTCTCTGGCTCTTGACCGGTAAGGACGCACAAGGCCGTGAAAATTACAACGTGTTTCCGCTGGGAACAGATGGGAACCGCCTGTCCGGCTGCAGCCCTACGGTGACAGCTACTCTCTCAATGCCGGACGGGCACACGCTCATTCTGCAGCGTTCCATATGCGAACGCTGGACGAAACGTCGAGGAAGCGCCGAGACGGAATATAACGGCGACGAGACGCGCTATTTCATCGACGAAGTTCCCGTGAGTGCAGGGGAATATAGCTCCGCCATTTTTGGTGTGTTCCCGGAAAAGTTGCTTCCGCTGCTGCTCAATGCAGTCTGGTTCTCGGAGCAGACAAAGGACTATAAAGAGCGGCGGCGCCTTCTGCTGGAGCAGTTCGGCAGCCTGCAGCCGGCGGACGTATTTACTGCCAATCCAGAGCTTTCCGACCTGGAAAGCATGCTGGGGACGCATTCCGTGGATGAATTTTCCCGAATCTGCACAGAACGCCGTAAGCGGTATAAGGATTCCCTGTCGGCATTACCCGCGCGCATCGACGAAAACCGAAAGCAACTGCACCCCGTATCCGATGCCAGGGCCGTCAAAAACGAGCGCAGCAAGCTCAATGTTGAAATCGCCAAACTGCAGTATGAGATTGAGCACACGACGGCGGACGCTGTACAGCGGCATAACCAGCAGGAACTCGAAAAAGTACAGCAGTATTTGGAGATGATCCCCAATAAGCGTCGTGTGTTGGAATCGTCCAGTAATGCGGGATGGCTGGAAGAGCACAACCGTCGTATTGATGACGCTGCCCGTGGAAAACAAAATGCAATGTGCCGGGTGGAAACACTTGCTGCGGAACTTCGCTCGCTGAATCGGGAGCGGGACCTCCTGGCTGCTGAACGTGACCGTCTGCGGGTTGAATGGGTGGAAGTGAACAGGACCGTGCCTGACATTGCGCAGACATGCCCGACCTGCGGACAGGCATTGCCTGCGGAACTGGTGCAGGAGGCGCAGGAGAATTTTAACGTTTCCAAATCTGAACGGTTGTCGGATATCGCGGCCAAGGGTGCCAAAGCTGCTCAGGACGTCGAGAAAATGGAGAAAAAATCGGCGCGTTTGCGTGAGGACCTGGATACATGTGAGCGTGCAGCCAAGGCGGCAACCGCAGCCTATGATATGGTGATCGCGGAAAAGCCTCCTGTAACACAGATGGGACTTTTCGCGGAACTGGATGCGGAGGAAAAGGAGCTGAAAGCCAGAGCTGAAGAATTGCGGCAGGCAATCCAGGCCAGCGCCCAGGCGGCCGAACAGGTTGTTCAGGAAAAGCGCCAGAAACTGGCAGACATGCAGGCTCAATCCGATGCAATGACCTCACGGCTGGCGGAAATCGAACGCAATGCGGCTCTCGAAACCCGTATCCATGAGCTTGAAGCAGAACAGCGTGACACTCTTCATCAATTGGAGGAAGCGGAGCGCGGGCTGTCTATGTGCGAGGAATATACCCGCACGCTGGTGACACTTCTGACCGAGCGCGTCAACAAGCATTTTCCCACGGTGCGCTTCAAACTGTTTGAGCAGCAGAAAAACGGCGGTCTGCGAGAGGTCTGCGAGGCAATGGTGGACGGCGTTCCTTACGGCGCTCTGAATACCGCGTCCAAAATGCAGGCGAACGTGGAAATCGTGCAGGCATTCAGCCGGGCGGCGGACATTTCGCTGCCGCTGTTCCTGGATAACCGGGAGAGCGTTACCGATTTAACGCTGCCGGATGAAATGCAGGTCATCAATTTGAATGTGATCCCCGGCGAAAAACTGGGGCTGAAAGGGGATTAAAATATTATGGCGGAAAATAACGGAATCGCAAAAATGCCGGATTATCGTACTATCGTGCAGAAAACAGGGGCCGCATACATCCCATTGGTGGAGAAACAGATTTCCAATGGTGGCTCGGTGGACCTTTATCAACATCTATGCATGGAAAACGCGCTGACAATGATGCACGAAACAGCCGTTGGAGCGGGCCTTGAGGGAATCTCCGCGCTTCAAAAAAGTGAAATCATGCAAATTTTGCAGCAGGTGGCTACGCTCCGCTTGAACGCATTTTCGAGACCGCGGGAATGTTATTTCCAGACGCGCAAGAAAAAGCAGCCGGATGGGAACTGGACAACCTCCATCGAAATGGGCATTGAGGGAGATGGCAACGACGTCATTCTGAGAAACTTTGGCCATGGCGTCGAAGAGGTATATCCATACTGGGATGTTCATGTAGATGATGAATTTACTTATCCCGTACACCACGGAATCGACGTAGAGCCGCCCACCTGGAAACGCTGCGGCACTGGAAAATATGCCCGCGTCGTCTATCCTGTACGCTTCACGGACGGCACCGTGCGCTATTTCATCAGTGAGCGCGCTGAAGTCCGTGCGAACTTGGTCGCCCATATCAACAACAACATGATGAACGAAACCTTCGGCATTGCAGAAAGCCGTTACAAGGCCACGCTACAGCAGAAACAGCAAATTGATGCGCGTAAGTCCGAACTGAAAGCTCTGATGGATGGAAAGGACATCGACGAGATCCTCGACATTTCTGAACTGAAGCCATACATTTCCCCCGCTTGGATGGAGGGGAGCCGTGAGCGGATGATTTTGCGCAAAATGCGCAACAATGCGGTCAAGCCTATCCCAAAGGATTTTGCAAATGAACTTTCCTTGTCCGCCTACTACAAAAGCATGGCGGTATCGGAATCCGACAACACCATCGACGCCGAATATCGTGAAATTCCTGATATGGATGCTCTCCCATCCGGCCCGCAGGAAGTAGAAATGCCATCTGCGGCGCCGCCCCACTCCGAGCCTGCACCTGCACCAGTGGAGCCAGCCAGCAAAGTAGAGCAGGCGGCCCCGGCGGCTCCGCCCGTTACCGCTGCTCCGTTTTAACGGTGAGGCTGTATGGAAATAAAGACCCTGGCCAGCGGCAGCACAGGCAATGCATATCTGGTGGGCGATGGAACCACCACGCTCCTGTTGGAATGCGGTATCTCAATGCGTGAGCTGATGCGACGCAGCCGGTTCACGCTCTCCCGGGTAGATGCCTGTCTCATCACACACGAGCATGGAGACCATGCACGGGCGGTTCACGACGTGATGGCACGCGGCATCCCAGTTTACTGCAGCGATGGGACGGCCGCCAAGCTTGGAATCTTCGGAGCCGCCGGTTGCAATTCAAAAATTTGGCATATCCATCGCTTCGATATCGGCACCATCGCCGTGCTGCCCTTTTCCATGTATCACGATGCCGCCGAGCCATTGGGGTGGTTACTGGAATCCGTTCACACTGGTGAGCGACTGGTTTTTTTGACGGACACAAGCCGAGCTGAATATGTTTTCCCTCCACTCGACCACATCCTGATTGAGTGCAACCACATGGGCGCCGAAAGCATGGTGGATACCAACGTATATCAAGCACAGCGCGTAATCGACAACCACCTGAGTTTACAGGAGTGTATCGCTTTTCTGACACACCAGGACTTGAGCCGCGTGCAGGACATCCGATTGCTCCATATAAGCCGCAGGCACGGCGACCCCGACGCTATGCGCCGGGCCGTCGCCGCGGCCACCGGAAAAAGAATCATCATTGCAGAGGAGGAAATATAATATGGCATACATTGAGCACGATCAGTTGGACGCCCAACTGAAAAAATTAGAGAATGTCTGCGACGAAAATGGGTTTACGTATAAATTTCTTCGGGACAAGTATCCGGTAAGAATCATCATTAGCCCAGATACCAGCATGGATGGGCAAATCAGCATGCTGGATAATCCCGTGGGATACAATTCACGCGATTGCTCGATTTCGTTTGTTTTTAACGATGGCGACCTTACAGAGGATTTCGGGAAAGGCGGCGGTCTTGTTATAAAAGACAGTCTCCTTATGAGTTTTCGGAGGATTTGCAAAAAAATAAGCGCACTCTGGATGAAGGTAGTGTTTATCAATTTGTCGGAATCAAAAAAGTTAGCGAATAAAATGCAAGGCGGCGGCACGAATGACAGCATCGCGCAGGACCCCGAATTTGAGGCCATAGGAGACGGGGAAATTCTTGCCGATGAGAATGTCGAAGCCGATGGAAACAGCGCTCCTACGGCCGCACAGGCGGATGCATCGGACGATTCCGCCAGCGGCAACGATAACGAGTAAAGCGAGGACGAACAATGCCGGACGACGCCGAAAAATCAAAATACATCCCGATGTATTATTCGTACATCGAGCAGCTTGGGCTGCTGTCTCTGGAACAGGTCGGCGCTCTGGTTATGGCGCTGCTGGTGTATGGCCGCGATGGTACTCAGCCCGATTTCCCAAAGGATGGGAACGTATATATGGCATTTTCTTTTATCGCAGACAATTCGATGCGCGCTGAAATCCGCCGGCAGGAAATTGTTGAAAAGCGCCGGGAGGCCGGACGCATCAGAGCTGCATCCGCAGAAAAAGACGAAAGCGGACGCTTTGTCCAGCAAAAAGCCAGCAAAAAACCAGCACTTTCCAGCAAATCCAGCACCGACCAGCAAATCCAGCTATACAAAGACAAATACAATAACAAAGACAATAACAATAACAATCGTCGTATACGCGCGCACGCGCACGCATACGCGAACGACGACGGATTCGACGATGGTTGGTCAGAGAGAGAACGGGAGATCGTCGCCTTTTGCCGTGAGGTGGTGAAGGACATAAAGCCCGAGCAGGAACGAAAGGTCCTTGCTGCCGCCGATGGTATGGAGCTGGGAATGGTCCTGGACGCTATATCCATCGCCTACGAAAAAGGATGCAGTTCTCCCGATTACATCGTGAGCAGCATTGAATCGCAGCGTCACCAGCCTGATCGCCGCCCCGGAAAGATATAATACAGCGCCCGCCCGGCCAACCACCGGGCGGGTATCGTCAAGGAGGACAGTATGGAAAGAGTAATTTTTGAGGTCCCGGGAAAACCACAGGGCAAAGGGCGCCCCCGGGCCAGTGTTGTGGGCGGACATGCCCGCATGTACACCCCCGCCGGCACGGCTTCGTATGAAAACAAAATCATGCTCTGTTACCAGCAGAGACATGCCGGTGTTCGCTTCGTGCCGCCGATTATCTTGGAGGTAAATGCATATTTTGCAATACCCAAATCCTATCCGAAGAAAAAGGCTGCATTGTGTAGCCAGAATATCCTCCGTCCCACATGTAAGCCGGACATGGATAATATCGTGAAAGCTGTAGCCGATGCATTGAACGGTGTAGCCTACCGCGATGACAGTGCCATCGTAGAGCTGCGCGTGGCTAAGCGGTACGGAAGTCCGGAGCGTCTGGTGGTGCGTGTATCAGGGGATCTCGAACCAGAGGAGGAAGTAGTGGAGGGATTACATCATGGTTAAATCCAGAGAAGATAGCGTAATCGAAATTTGGGGTACGAAGTATATAAACCGCGATGTAAATCGTCTTCAGGAGGACATTTGCGCAACGATTATCCAATGTGAGCCCGGGAATACTTCGGGCGATTATATCGTCGAAGTCGTGCGGAAGGAGCATCCCGACCATGAGTAAGAAAAAACGTTGCCACTCAGAACGCACGCGACTTGGGAGAAGACAGGATGTAGCAAAAAGCTGCTTCAATTGCGAACACTTCTTGTATTGTGGCGATGGAGATCATGTTTGTGATCTTGAGACTTCAGCAGGTGCTATCGTGCAACCACTCATCGACGAATGGGACCCTACAGAACACTTTTTTTATTGCGGTGGAAAGAAATGGAGGCGTGGATATGCCGATTAAGAACTACACCACAAAAATAGACGTATTCGAAAGCCTGGGAGAAATACAGGGCGCGCTTGCCCGGAACGGCGCGCGAAAAATCATGGTGGATTATGACGACCGGGGACGGCCCGTAGGAATTACTTTTGGTTTGCAAACCGCGCAAGGCGGGATGCTGTTTCAGCTTCCTGCAAACACGCCGGGGGTTATGGCTGCTTTTGAGCGGCAGAAAATTCGACCGGACGTCGAACAGGCGGAGCGCACGGCATGGAGGAATATTCGAGATTGGATACTGGCGCAGATGGCGTTTGTAGAGGCGGGCAACGTACAGGTGGACGAAGTGTTTTTGCCGTACATGACGGATGGTAAGGGCCGCACACTGTATCAGGCGTACCAGCACGGGCAGCTGATGCTCGGGGACGGCCAGCGCCGGGAGGGTTCACAATGCGAGAAATAGCAGTACATGAGTTTAAAAAAGTGCCGCGGAATTGCTCCACATGCCTATATGGCGGAGGCATTGGATGCGGGAATGCGAATGTAGGAAAAGAGTATCTGGCCTATTTGTACGGATTGCGAGAATGCCCGCATTATTGGCTCGACCAGAATCGCTTTGAACCTGTTGATGGTCGCAGATGGTAGGAGGATTTACATGGAAAGATATACATACTTTGACGGTGGGAAATGGCGGCTTAAAATTGGCGATACAGAATACAGTGGAGACTGGGTTGACCGCCTTGCTGCCTACGAGGAAACGGGGCTTGAGCCGGAGGAACTGGCGCAGGCGGAGAAAAAGGGGCGGCTTGTGGTGCTGCCGCGTTTGCACGGTAAAAAATTACTGAGAGATGGGCTGGAATTTGAGCCAAACCATTGGAATATCACGTTGACTGCATTTGCGCACAATCAACCAACTAAAAGCGGTAAAAGAGTAGGATTGTTTTCGATATGCGAAGCCGCCGAGGCCGCGCTGGATGCGATGGGGGGCGAA
>UMCG01057921.1_pt1 | contig 19144 bp, 6 predicted proteins | sample 1964181 | NCBI WGS metagenome assembly UMCG01 (sample SAMEA4835963, study PRJEB28245) | human gut metagenome | biome: gut microbiome; material: fecal sample | place: Denmark | collected 2008 | reverse complement strand
CAGAGGCAGCGGGGCGCACAGGCCCCCGAAGGAGCCGGCCGTCAGCAGGCAGGTCAGGGCCGCCCGGCCCAGGGGTTCAAGCAGCCGCCGTTTCTCCCGGGGCAGTGGCAGAAGTTTCATGGACAAGCCCTCCTTTGCCCCCTATTGTAGCCGGGCGGCGGACGAAAAAGTGTCGGGAAATAGCACAGAGGGCGTATTTTCAGGGCGGAATGGTCTTTGTTTGGTCAAATATTAAGAAAATGTTACGGAAATCGGCAGATTTGTTTAAAATATTCTTCTTGTTATTGCCGGACAAATAGTATATAATACCCTATATTATTGTGCTTATGCCGCCCTCCGGCGGCAGTCTATAGAAAGGAAGTTAGCTATGATTAAGGTTCAAACCGGTCAGGGCGAGATCACCATCAGCAGCGCGGTATTCACCACCATCACCGGCGCGGCAGCCACCAACTGCTTCGGCGTCAAGGGCATGGCCTACCGCAGCATGACCGACGGCCTGGTGCACCTGCTGCGGCGGGAAGCCATGAGCAAGGGCGTGAAGGTCACTTATAACGAGGACGGCACCGTTTCCATCGAGCTGCACATCGTTGTGGAAAACGGCGTCAACATTGCCACGGTCTGCCGCTCCATCATGAGCGAGGTCAAGTATGTGGTCACCAAGAATACCGGGGTGGAGGTCCGCGAGGTCAACGTGTGCGTGGACTCCGTTACCGTGTAAGCACCCGGCCAAAGGAGTAACAAAGAGATGACAGAAAGAATCAGCGGCAGCGCCTTCAAGCAGATGATCGCCTTCGGCGCTGCCTGTGTCGCCCAGCAGAAGCAGGCCATCAACGATCTGAACGTGTTCCCGGTGCCCGACGGCGACACCGGCACCAACATGAGCCTGACCATCCAGACCGCCGTCAACGAGCTGAAAAAGTCCGAGCCCGCCACCGTCGGCGAGGCGGCAAAGATCACCGCAGGGGCTCTGCTGCGGGGGGCCCGGGGGAACTCCGGTGTGATTTTGTCCCTGCTGTTCCGGGGCATTTCCAAGTCCGCCAAGGGCCTGGTGGAGATGGACGGCCCGGCCCTGGCCGCCGCCATGGGCGAGGGCGTGGCCACCGCCTATGGCGCGGTGATGAAGCCCGCCGAGGGAACGGTGCTGACCGTGTCCCGGCTGGCCGCCGCCCGGGCCGCCCAGGCCGCCCAGGAGAATCCCAGCGCCGAATACGTGCTGGAGCAGGCCATTGCCGCCGGGCAGGAGACCCTGGCCCAGACCATCGACATGAACCCGGTGCTGAAAAAGGCCGGGGTGGTGGACGCCGGAGGCAAGGGCTACCTCATCATTCTGGACGGCATGCTGCGGGCCCTGCGGGGCGAGGAGCTGCCCCAGGTGGAGGAGGACGAAAAGGCCCAGGATAAGGCGGATTTCGGCGCCCTGAGCCTGGAGGACATCACCTTTACCTATGACACGGTGTTCATCGTGCGCAAGAAGGAGGGCGTGTCCATCGAGCCCTTCCGGGCGTATCTGGACGGCATCGGCGACAGCCTGGTCATCGGCGAGGACGACGAGGCCTTCAAGGTCCATGTGCACACGGATATCCCCGGCCAGGCCCTGACGGAGGCCGCCAAATACGGCACCCTGGAGCTGGCCAAGATCGAGAATATGCGCACCCAGGCGGAGGAGCTGGCGGCCGGCAAGCAGGCCCAGAGCACCGACGATCTGGACGCCGTGGAGGAGGAGCTGGAGGCCATGGAGGGCGGCGTGGCCGCCCCGGAGAAGCGCTACGGCTTCCTGGCGGTGTGCGCCGGTGACGGCCTGGCCGCCACCTTCCGGGATCTGGGCGTGGACCGCATCGTGTCCGGCGGCCAGACCATGAACCCCTCCACCCAGGCCATTTTGCAGGAGGTGAACCGCACCCCCAGCCAGGTGGTGTTCGTGCTGCCCAACAACAAGAACATCATCATGGCCGCCCAGCAGTGCGTGGGCCTGACGGAAAAAGAGGTCATCGTGGTGCCCACCAACACCGTGCCCCAGGGGATCTCCGCCATGATGGCGGTGGACCCGGAGGAGGCCGATCCCCAGGTGATCCTGGCGGCCATGACGGAGGCGGCGGAGAACGTGGTCACCGCCCAGGTGACCTATGCCGCCCGGAACTCCGATTTCGACGGCTTCGCCATCAGCGCCGGGGACTATCTGGCCCTGACGGACGGGAAGCTGTTCGGCACGGATCAGAAGCTGGAGACCCTGCTGGATCAGCTGGCGGCTCTGGCGGCGGACAAGGGCGCGGAGTTCATCACCGTGTTCTATGGCGACGGCGTTACCCAGGAGGACGCCCAGCGGGCCGAGCAGCGCTTTGCGGATGCCTGCCCGGAGGCGGAGGTGTCCCTGCTCCCCGGCGGCCAGCCCGTGTATTACTATATTATCTCAATTGAATAATATATTGTGCCGTTTGCGCAAAAAAGACGCCGGAGGTCTCCTCCGGCGTCTTTTGGCATCGCCCGCCATTCCGCTGCTTTTGGGCCGGGTAGAACCCGGCCCCTACAGGTGCTCTACTGGTGATGCTCTCATCGTCTTGCTGAAAAAATCTCCATCTTGCCCCGGGGGGCGGGGTGTGGTACAATGGCCTTACTTTATAATAAGGAGCGTGCCGGTATGATGCACCTGGAAGCGGACGTATTCCGGAAATTCGACAAGCAGTGGGCCCTGGTCACGGCGGGGACCCCGGAGCATTACAACACCATGACCATCAGCTGGGGCGGTCTGGGCACCCTGTGGAGACGGCCGGTGGCCACCGTGTATGTGAAAAAGAACCGCTATACCTTTGAATTTATGGAGCAAAACGACTATTTCACCGTCAGCTTTTACCCTGAGGCGCAGCGCCGGGCCCTGTCCCTGCTGGGCAGCACCTCCGGCCGGGACGGCGACAAGGTGGCGGCGGCGGGCCTGACGCCGGAGTTCCTGCCCCAGGGCATCACCTTCCGCCAGGCGGAGACCACCCTGGTCTGCCGCAAGCTCTATTGCCAGGACTTCGCCCTGGACCAGATCCCCCAGGACGTTCAGGACATTTTCTATCGGGACGAGCCGGTCCACCGGATGTACATCGGCGAGGTGGTGGACATCATCGGGAATGAAAGCCTTGCCAATCGCCCCTGAGTGTGCTATACTCAGGGTATAACATACGGAAGCTCATATAGCCTTGCGGATATGGTGCAAGGCGTTTCTACGGGGCCGCCCACGGCCCTGCTATGGGTGCTCTGCCGGTGGACCGGCGGGGCGCCCATCTATTTTTTTCTGAAGGAGCGATGCGGTATGACACAGGTTTTACGCGGCAACATCATCCAGGCCCCCCGGCTGGGGGAGCTGGACATCCGGGAGCACGGCTATCTGGTGCTGGAGGACGGCGTGGTGCAGGGGGTCTATGACGCGCTGCCCCAGGCCCTGGCCTCCGCCCCCATAACGGACTACGGCGACCGGCTCATCATGCAGTCCTTTGTGGATATGCACCTCCACGCCCCCCAGTATCCCATGCTGGGCATGGGCATGGACCTGCCCCTGCTGGACTGGCTGAATACCTACACCTTCCGCACCGAGGCCCGGTTCGCAGACCCGGACTTTGCCCGCCGGACCTATCGCCGCCTGGCCTCCGACCTGATCACCAACGGCACCACCCGGGTGTGCATGTTCTCCTCCCTGCACACCGAGGCCACCTGGATCCTCATGGAGGAGCTGGAGCGGGCCGGGGTCACGGGCTATGTGGGCAAGGTGAATATGGACCGCAACGCCCTGCCCGGCATTCTCCAGGAGACCACGGAGGAGTCCGTCTCCGAGACCCTGCGCTGGCTGGACGGCTGCCATTTTGAGCACGTCAGGCCCATCATCACCCCCCGCTTCACCCCCAGCTGCTCCAATAAGCTGATGGCCGCCCTGGGGGAGATCGCTCGGGACCGGGGGCTGTATGTCCAGTCCCATCTGTCGGAAAACAGGGGGGAGATCGCCTGGGTGAAGGAGCTGCACCCGGACTGCGCCCAGTATTGGGAGACCTATGACAAATACGGCCTGTGGAAGGACCACACGGTCATGGCTCACTGCGTCCACTCCGACGCCCGGGAGTGCGCCGCCATCCGCCGGGCCGGGGTGGTGGTGGCCCACTGCGCCGGGTCCAACATCAACCTGTGCAGCGGTGTCTCCCCGGTGCGGGAGATGCTGCAGCAGGGCATCTGGGTGACTCTTGGCTCCGACATCGCCGGCGGGGCGCAGCTCCCCATGTACAAGGTCATCACCATGAGCATCCGGGCCTCCAAGATCAAGCGCATGGAAACCGACTGGTCCGAGGACTTCCTGACCGTGCCGGAGGGGTACTATCTGGGCACCACCGCCGGGCACCGGTATTTCGGCGGGGGAGAGGGCTTCGCCGTGGGCCAGCCCCTCCACGCCATCGTGGTGGACGACGGGGACTTCCCGGAGCCGGTGCGGCCCCTGACGGTCCGGGAGCGCTTTGAGCGGTCCCTCTATATGCTCCACCGCCACAACATCACCGCCGTCTGGTCCCATGGCCGCCAGGTGAAGTGAATATCTGCCGCCGCTCCCGCGGGAGCGGCGGCTCAGCTTGTCAAAAAAGGGCGTGGCCCTTTTTTGACAAAAGGCTTGCAGTCTGCCGCGCGCATAATTTGTTCGCTGAAAGCGAACAAATTCCACACTTGCAGACCGAGAAGTGTTTTTTGCGACGTACACGCCGCCGCAAAAAACGGGTTGCACTTTATTTGCCGCCTGCGGGCGGCAAACTCTGCGAGGCTTTTTTGACAGACTCTGCCGCCGCTCCCGCGGGAGCGGCGGCTTTTTGCGCCCTTTTGTGGATACGCCGCGCCGAAGCATTTGATCAAAACGGCCCTGTAAAGTGGAAATATTGGAAGAATACTGAAAAATATACAGAATATTCATGGAAGATATTTCCAATAACTTCCTATGCCAGTCCGCTTGCTGCGAATAAACACAAATGTGCGTGTATTGTGGACGGAATCAGCGGGGCGGAAAAGGGGAGGCTGACATTTTGGCGGATTTGTACAGCACGGACGCAGAGCCAGGAAACTGTTCGTGAGATAAGTACAAAAAACAATGGGTCGTTTATCACGGTGATGTGATACCGAAGCATCGGAAAAAAGCGCCAACCGGCCGTCCACCCGGCGGAAACACCGGAAACGTTTCCTGAAAAAATCCTTGTTTTTGGAAGAAATTCCTTGCTTTTGCAGGAGAAAGGAAGTATAATTATGCAATCGGAAAGCGCCTCAACACAGCAGGGGAGCGGAACGAAAAAAACAGGAAGGAAGTCGATCGATGAAAAAGACGAGAATGCCGCAGCGGCTGCTGTCCCTGGTCCTGGTGCTGATGATGCTCATCAGCGTCCTGCCGGTCAGCGCCATGGCGGCGGAACTGACGCCGTCTGACCCCGAGACCGGGCTGACGGCCACCGATGTGACCAATGAGCTCACAGACAGCGACCGTCTGGCGATCTTCGAGGAGAACATGGACTCCAGCAAGGTGTCCAGGTCCGAGATCCCGGCAGACGACGAAATGGTCAAGGTCATTGTGCAGCTGGATGCAGACAGCCTGCTGGATGTCCGCAACCGCACCAATGCCAGTATGTCCATGCTGGACTTCCAGCAGACGGACGCAGCCAAGGCCCAGCTGAAGGACATCGCCAACCTGCAGCTCTCCGTGATGAACACCATGGAAAGCAAGGGCATTCCCAGCTCCTTCACCTTCAGCTACACCTCCGTGGTCAGCGGCTTTGCCGCCCAGGTGCCTTACGGCAAGATCCATGACATCAAGAATATTGACGGCGTAGAGGACGTGGTGCTGTGCCAGACCTACTACACCGATTCCATGGGCTCCGCCACTCTGGGCCAGGCCCTGACCGCCGCGGAAGTGGCGGCCTACTCCAACAACACCCAGTATCAGGGCGAGGGGATGCTCATCGGCATCCTGGACACCGGCCTGGATGTGAACCACGAGGCCTTTGCCAACGCTCCTGCCGTGCAGAAGCTGCAGAAGTCCAGCCTGTCCAAGCTGCTCTATCAGATCAGCCAGGGCGAGGACGGCAAGACCAACATCACCGCCTACAGCTATGCCGCCCTCTGGTATGCCCAGAAGCACAGCTCCAGCTCCCTGGTGCTGCTGACCGAGGACGACCTGTATAAGAGCGGCAAGGTGCCCTTCGCCTTCGACTATGCCGACGCCGACGCCGACGTGATCCCCTCCGCCGACGCCGTGGAGAAGTACGGCAATGACCACGGCACCCACGTGGCCGGTATCACCGCCGGCAAGACCGTGGACGCCGACGGCAGCGTCACCTTCGCCGGTCAGTCTCCCGAGGCCCAGCTGGCCATCTTCAAGGTATTCTCCGACTCCACCAACGGCGCCTCCACGGATACCATCCTGGCGGCCCTGAACGACGCCCTGCTGCTGGACGTGGACGTGATCAATATGTCCCTGGGCTCCAACGGCGGCTTCGGCCGGGAGGCCGAGGGCGACCTGACCACCAAGTATTACGACCTGGTCAAGTCCGCCGGTATCCTGCTGAACTGCTCCGCCGGTAACTCCTATTCCTCCTCCCAGGGCGGCGCAAAGGGTGACTTCACCTCCGTGTCCGACCCCGACACCGGCATCATCAGCTCCTCGTCCTCCTATGACGCGGCGCTGTCCGTTGCCTCCGTCAACGCCAACGAGACGGCGGCCTTTGTCACCGCCCAGGGCCGCGTCCCCTATCAGGACGTGTCCGGCCACGACTTCACCGCCCTGCTGCTGGGCAATGACAGCTCCAAAACCTATGAGTACGTCATGGTGCCCAACACCGGCGACACCGCCGATTACCAGGGTCTGGACGTCACCGGCAAGATCGCCGTGGTCATGCGCGGCGGCCTGTCCTTCGAGCAGAAGCAGCTCAATGCCGCCTCTGCCGGCGCTGCGGGCTGCATCATCTATAACAACCGCGACGGCTATCTGCTGAACATGGCCGTGGATAACTACAAGATCCCCACCGTGTGCATCAGCCTGGCCAACGGCCAGATGATGGAAGCCGCCCAGGAAAAGACCCTCACCGTCTCCAAGACCGAAAAGGGCTCCGTGGCCATGAGCGACTTCTCCTCCTGGGGCCCCCTGCCGTCTCTGTCCCTGAAGCCGGAGATCACTGCCCCCGGCGGCAGCATCTATTCCTCTCTGCCCTTCGCCCAGTACGGCTACATGAGCGGTACCTCCATGGCGTCTCCGTATCTGGCCGGTGTGTCCGCTGCTGCTTTGCAGTATGTCAACACCCTGATGCCCGGCGCCTCCGATACCGACAAGCAGCTGCTGGTGAACCGCCTGCTGATGAGCACCGCCGACATCCTGTATGATGAAAACGGCGTGGCTTACTCCCCCCGCAAGCAGGGCTCCGGTATGGTGAACCTGGCCGAGGCCGTCACCACCCCCGCCTACCTGTATGTCCGGGGCCAGGACAAGACCAAGATCGAGCTGGGCGACGACGCCGACCAGCTGGGCGTGTACAAGCTGAGCTTCGTGGTGAAGAACCTCACCGGCTCCGCCCTGTCCTATGACGTCAATACCACCGTCCAGACCGAGAGCACCACCTCCGACGGGCTGTACATCGCCCAGAAGGGCTATGTCCTCTCCGCCGACACCAGCGCCATCAAGGTCTCCGGCGGCACCCTCAGCGGCTCCACCGTCACCGTGCCCGCTAACGGCGAGGCCGCCGTCACCGTCACCGTCCGCCTGTCTGACGCGGACCGGGCGTATCTGGCCAAGTTCCCCAACGGCATCTATGTGGAGGGCTTCGTGGAGCTGACCAACAACGACGATCCTGCGCTGTCCGTGCCCTTCCTGGGCTTCTACGGCGACTGGACCAAGGCCCCCATCTTCGAGGACGCCGATATCTACAACGGCCTGGACGAGAAGATGTACGCCACCAACGTGGCCGGTGTTTACGCCATGATGTACGTGGTGAAGCTGGGCATGTATCCCTTCGTGGTCCCCGAGGGCTACGACACCCCCTCCACCTCCGCCGATAAGATCTGCGTGGACCTGGGCGGCGGCAACGGCGTCAGCAACCTGTATTACCTGCAGGCCGGTCTGCTGCGGGCGGCCAAGACCACCAACGTCACCATCACCGACAGCGACACCGGTGAGGTGTACCTCAACAGCGACGGCCTCAATGTCCGCAAGGCCATGTACAACTCCAGCTCCGCCGCTGTGCGGCCCGGCTATGTGGGCGAGATCTTCCCCCCGCTGACCGGCATCCACCTGATCCCCAACAACACCCGCATGACCTACACCGCCGCCGCCTATGTGGACGGCTTCGACGTGCAGGACAACCTGAAGAACACCTATTCCTTCAACTTCACCTCCGACGGTGAAATGCCCTATATCGTCGACCGCGAGAACCTGCAGTTCCGCACCGGCGACGACGGCCGGAAGTACCTGGACGTGACCCTGGCCGATAACTTCTGCCTGGCCGGCGCCACCCTGTACTCCACCCAGTGGAAGACCAACGTCAGCAACGGCAAGAAGGAGATGGGCATCGGCTCCAACTACTATGACGGCATCATCCCCGCCCTGAAGGCCGACGGCACCTCTCCCCGGGCTTACGAGGAGTATACCTACACCTTCGACGTTACGGACTTCTATCAGAAGCTCCTGCAGGGCACCTTCTATGTGGTGGCCTACGACTACGCCATGAACCAGTGTGCCTATCGCGTGACCCTGCCTGAAAACGCCGTCACCAAGATCACTCTGGATCAGACCGCTGTGACCCTGCCCCAGAAGGGCTATGTCCAGCTGAACGCCACTGTGACTCCCGACGACGCCACCGACCAGAACCTGGTTTGGAGCTCCTCCGATTCCAGCGTGGCCGAGGTGAAGAACGGCATCGTGGCCGCCAAGGCTCCCGGCACCGCCACCATCACCGTCAAGTCCTCCGTCTGGCCCGATGTGAAGGCTCAGTGCCAGATCACCGTCACCGACGAGGTGGGCGCGGACGTGCCTATGAGTGAGTTCCGGCTGAACACCTCCTCCGTGACCATGCTGGCCGGTACCACCTATACCAATGTCCGGCTGTATGCCTACGCGCCCTTCTATGCCACCGACCTGAACCTGGAGTGGACCTCCTCCGACGAGTCCGTGGTCACCGTTGAGCCCAACGGCGAGGGCGACCAGCTGACCCAGTATGCCAAGCTCACCGCTCTGAAGCCCGGCACGGCCACCGTTACCGCCAAGGCCAAGAACGGCACCGCCACCTGTGACCTGGCCGTCACCGTCACCGAGGCCACCGGCTCCGGCAGCTTCAACATCGTGGGCGACACCCTGGTCAGCTACAGCGGCACCGAGAGCACCGTCACCATTCCCGACGGCGTCCGGGTCATCGGGGAGAACGCCTTCAAGAACAACGACTACGTTCTCAACGTCATCTGCCCCGACTCCCTGGAGGAGATCGGCTATCGGGCCTTCTACGACTGCGACAACCTGCAGAGCGTCAGCCTGCCTGAGACCATGAAGGTCATCAACGAGGGCGCGTTCTACTACTGCAAGAACCTAAAGACCCTGGGCCACACCGACGACGGCGTCCTGCCCAAGGGCCTGACCTCCATCGGCGTCAAGGCGTTCTACTTCTGCGAGGCCCTGGAGGGCGACCTGGTGATCCCCGAGGGCGTCACCAGCCTCAGCGCCGGTATTTTCTATAATGCCTACGCCCTGACCAGCATCACCATTCCCGACACCGTCACCTCTATGGACGCAAACGGCGACCAGTTCGCCAACTGCACGGCTGTAACCTCCGTGAAGCTGTCCAAGAACCTGACCGAGCTGCCCAAGACGGCGTTCTTCACCTGCAAGAGCCTGAAGCACCTGCCCGACCTGTCCAACGTTACCACCGTTGGCACCAGCTGCTTCGCCGGCTGCGCCGCCCTGGAGGAGATGGTGATCCCCGAGAGCCTGACCTTCATCGGCGCCAACGCCTTTGCCCGCAGCAGCCTCACCGAGATCACCGTGCTGGGCGATCCCACCGGCCTGGACTCCGCGTTCTACAACAGCCTGAACCTGACCACCTTCGTGGCCCCCAAGCTGACCACCATCGGCAAGCAGATGTTCCAAGGCTGCACCGCGCTGGTGAACTTCATCGTTCCCGACAACGTCACTCTCATCGGCGAGAGGGCCTTCCAGGGCTGCACCAACCTCAAGACCCTGACCTTCCCTGCCTCCTACAAGGCCGAGACCCTGTCCTTCGGTCTGACGCCGTTTGTCAGCTGCCCCGCCTTTGAGGGCTATGTCATCGAGGACGGCGCCAGCATCGTCCGGACCGAGGACGGCACCCTGCTGGCCGGCGGCGGCAAGGTTCTGGTGAGCCTGCCCCGGGACTTCAAGGGCACCTCCTACACCGTGCCTGACGGCGTGGAGACCATCAGCGACTACCTGTTCTATAAGAACACCACCATCACGTCCGTCACTCTGCCCGCCAGCCTCAAGAAGATCGGCACCGCCGCCTTCCAGGGCTGCACCAAGCTGACGTCCATCGCCCTGCCCGATGGCTTCACCACCCTGGGTGAGCACGCCTTCGACGGCTGCTCCGGCCTGAAAACCGTAACCTTCGGCCAGAGCCTGACCGCTGTTCCCGCCTACGCCTTCAGCAACTGCTCCGCCCTGACGGCTGTGGACCTGCCCGCCACCGTGGAGACCGTGGGCGATTACGCCTTCCGCGGCTGCGCCAAGGCCACCGCCCTGTCCCTGAAGGAGGGTCTGACCTCCATCGGCTCCAACGCTTTCTACGGCTGGAAGGCTCTGAAGGCCATCACCATTCCCCAGTCCGTCACCTCCCTGGGCGGCTCCGCGTTCTATGACTGCAACGCCGCCGCTTCCATCGACTGCGGCAGCCTCACCGTCATCCCCGACCGCGCGTTCTACAACGCCAAGGCCGTCAAGACCGTGAAGCTCAGCGACAACGTCACCTCCATCGGTGAGCGCGCCTTCTACTCCTGCTCCCTGCTGGAGACCATCAACTGGCCCTCTCAGCTGAAGACCATCGGCAAGCAGGCCTTCTACTATGCCCGGAAGCTCCAGAATCTGGACTTCTCCGGCACCCAGCTGGAGTCCATCGGCAACAGCGCCTTCTATCAGCCCTATGAGGCCCGGACGCTGGCCTTCCCCGACACCCTGCAATCCATTGATAGCAAGGCGTTTGCTTATCTGAACTACAACAAGACCGCCTATGTCACCGAGGTCAACATCCCCGCCTCCGTCACCAGCCTGGCCAAGGACGCCTTCTATCTGGCCAGCGGCCTGAAGAACATCGTGGTGGACGTCAACAACCCCGTGTATGCGTCCTCCAACGGCGTTGTCATGCTGAAGGATACCGGCGATATCTACATCTGGCCCCAGGGCAACGAGACCACCGAGTTCACCCTGCCCGCCACCATGACGGAGATCCCCGATAAGATGTTCCAGAACAACACCAGCCTCAAGAAGGTCGTCGTTCCCGCCAGCGTCACCAAGGTGGGCAGCTACGCCTTCTCCAGCTCCAAGATCGAGGAGATCTACTTCGAGGATTCCGCCAACGGCCTGACCGTCGGCACCTTCGCCTTCTACAATTGTCCCAATCTGACCAGCCTGCGTCTGCCCTACGGCCTGACCAGCATCGGCGCCAACGCCATTTCCAAGACCGGCCTGGAGACCATTGTCATTCCCGACACCGTCACCGAGATGGGCGGCAGCGCACTGGCTTACAACGACAATCTGAAGAATGTCACCCTGTCCAAGAGCATGACCGCCGTCCCCAGCCGGGGCTTCGTGGGCTGCGAGTCCCTGACGGAGCTGACTCTGCCCGCCTCCATCCAGGATTGCGGCGTCACCGACACCTCCGTGGCCTTCAACGACTGCACCAGCCTGCAGAACATCTATGTGGCCGACGGCTCCCTGTACTTCAAGAGCGTGGACGGCGTCCTGTTCGATAAGAACGGCGCGAACCTCCGCTACTATCCCGAGGGCCGCACCGCCGAGAGCTACCGCATCCCCGAGGGCACCATCCGCGTGGGCGGCAACGCCTTTGCCGGCAACCTGTTCCTCAAGAGCGTCAGCTATCCCACCACCCTGGAGCGCATCGGCACCAAGGCCTTCTTCGGCTGCGAGAACCTGAAGGATTACTACTTCAACGGCATGACCGCTCCTCTGCTGGAGACCACCGTCTCTCTGACCGGAGCCTATGCAAACGTCGCCCTGTACGCCAACTTCGTGGGCCTGTGGGGCACCACCGGCACCGGCGGCTTCGTGTACAACGACTGGGGCCTGAACCTGTACTATCCCCAGGGCGCTGTGGGCTACACCGCCTATGTCTGGGACAAGTACTTCAACACCGAAAAGGGCAGCGTCAACATCATGGACGAGAGCTACTTCACGCCCACGGACCTGACCGTCACGGAGACCGGCGTCCGCAACGCCCTGCTGACCTGGACCGCTGCCAAGCAGTCCAACGCCGAGGATATCGTCTATAAGGTGGAGCGCAGCGTGGCTGCCCACTTCCAGGATGATACCCAGGATACCTGGACCTTCGAGGGCTTCGAGACCCTGGCCGAAGGTCTCACTGAGTGCAACTATACCGATACCACCACGCTGCCCTTCGGCCGCAGCTATGCTTACCGGGTCACGGCTTACAGCCTCACCGGCGAGACCGGCCCCGCAGCCATCGGTTATCTGTATATTGATGCCGACCCCAACAACGCCGATGAAATGGCGGTGCTGGAGCTGATCAAGAAGATCGAGGCCCTCAAGCCCATCGAGAATCTGACCAACGAGGACGAGGCTTACCTGCGCCAGCTGCTGGCCGAGTACAACGCCCTCACCGACGCCCAGAAGGAGCTGGTGTATAACTACGCCACCCTGCTGGCCGCCCTGGAGAAGGCCGGCCACAACCCCGAGCTGAAGAACGCCAAGCCCGCCACCTGCACCGAGGACGGCTACACTGGCGATGAGGTCTGCAAAGTCTGCGGCGAAGTCATCACCAAGGGCCAGGTCATCCCCGCCACCGGTCACAAGACCGAACTGGTGGGCGCTAAGGCCGCCACCTGCACGGAAGATGGCTACACCGGCGATGAGGTCTGCACCGTCTGCCAGGAGGTCGTGAAGAAGGGCGAGGTTATCCCCGCTCTGGGCCACAAGACCCAGCTGGTGGGCGCTAAGGCCGCCACCTGCACGGAAGATGGCTACACCGGCGACCAGGTCTGCACCGTGTGCAACGAGACCGTGAAGAAGGGTGAGGTCATCCCCGCTCTGGGTCACAAGACCCAGCTGGTAGGCGCTATGGCTGCCACCTGCACCGAGGATGGCTACACCGGCGATGAGGTCTGCACCGTCTGCGGCGAGACCGTGAAGAAGGGCGAGGTTATCCCCGCTCTGGGTCACAAGACCCAGCTGGTGGGCGCTAAGGAAGCCACCTGCACCGAGGACGGCTACACCGGCGACCAGGTCTGCACCGTCTGCGGCGAGACCGTGAAGAAGGGCGAGACCGTCCCCGCCACCGGCCACGACACCGAGCTGGTGGGTGCCAAGCCCGCCACCTGCACCCAGGACGGCTACACCGGCGATGAGGTCTGCACCGTGTGCCGGGAGACCGTGAAGAAGGGCGAGGTTATCCCCGCCACCGGCCACCATTATAAGGATGGCAAGTGCACCGACTGCGGCGAGACCGACCCCAACTACAAGCCCGCCGTCAAGACCGGCGACGACAGCAACACCACCCTGTGGGTCATGCTGCTGACCGTCTCCGCTCTGCTGGCTGCCGCTGTGGTGGTCCTGCCCCGCAAGAAGCACACCCGCTGAATATGACACCTGTCTCTGATCCGGAGACAGAGTGACCCGCGAGACCCGGAGACCGGAAACGGCCTCCGGGTCTCCGGCGTTTTGTACAAAAATTGTTCACAATCCCCGTTCAACCAGGCATGCATAAAAATCCACATGATTCAAATCTCGACACACGTTAATGAACACTCTGTCGAAATAAGCGAGATAAAACGACGCCAAACCGCCATACACGGAGAATGGTCCAGAATTTAGCTGAGTAATTCGCTGAACTTTATCGCATGAAAGTGTTGAAATAACCAAACCAAATGGTTCATGATTCCTGTTTTGTGTAAAAACTTACAATGTGTCGTTATAGCGCGAACAAAGTGCTGATTTTTGTTTTTGTCGAAATTTCTATAAATTTTGTGGCAAATTACACGACTTTTTCATTGCGCTGGACAAGGAAACATGGTATAGTAACCATAGCTGTATCGGACGGGCCGGCTGATAGGGCATCACGGCGGCCCGCACCGATCCGGTATCCAACTTTACCGGTACAAACCGGAGAAAGAGAGAGTACGCATATGAAACACGCGCATACCCTCAAACGGGCGATGGCCGTGGTGCTTGCCCTCGTGCTGACGCTGAGTCTCGTGACCCCCACCTGGGCCATGAGCAGCAGCTCCGTTGCGACCAAGGGCGAGAACAACGGTATCACCTGGGAAAAGGTGGACAACATCAAGTTGCCCATCAAGGAAAACGCGGCTGTTGAGGAAGAAGCCCAGCAGCAGTATGCCGACACGGACGTGGTCCGCGTCTCCATCGTGCTGAGCGACCCCTCCACCTTGGACAAGGGCTTTTCCGCGTCCGACATCGCCTCTGGCAGCAAAAAGGCGATGAAGTATCGCGACAAGCTGGAATCCAAGCAGGATAAGATGGCCAAGACCATCTCCAAGAAGGCCCTGGACGGCCAGTCTCTGGATGTGGTTTGGAATCTGACCCTGGCCACCAACATCATCTCCGCCAACGTTCAGTATGGCCAGATCGAGAAGATCGAGAAGATCAAGGGTGTTGATTCCGTCCTGATCGAGACGCAGTATGAGCCTTGCGTGGTCAAGGAGTCGGAGACCACCGACCCCAACATGGCTACCTCCTCCTCCATGATCGGCTCCAGCGTTGCCTGGGCTGACGGTTACACCGGCGCAGGCTCCAAGGTGGCCATCATCGATACCGGCGCGGATACGGATCATCCCTCCCTCAGCGGCGCGGCTTACAGCTACGCTGTCAAGGGCCTGGGCATCACCCCCGTCACCGCTGCGGATTACGCTGACAAGCTGGAGAAGCTCAACGCCCTCAAGAAGAACGGCGACCTGAAGGCCTCCGACCTGTATGTCAGCGCCAAGATCCCCTTCGGCTTCAACTACATTGACGCCGATCTGGATGTCACCCACGACAACGACAAGCAGGGTGACCACGGCTCCCACGTCACCGGTATTGCCGCCGGCAACCGCTATATCCAGCAGGCCGACGGGTCCTTCGCTCCCGCTCTGGATACCGCCCTGACCCAGGGTGTTGCCCCTGATGCCCAGGTGTACACCATGAAGGTCTTCGGTAAGGGCGGCGGCGCTTACGATTCCGACTACATGGCAGCCATCGAGGACGCCATGATCCTGGGCTGCGATTCCGCCAACCTGTCTCTGGGCAGCGGCAACCCCGGCTATTCCCGCCAGTCTGACGCCAAGTACCAGGCCATCCTGGAGGCTGTTGTCAACAGCGGTATGGTCGTTGCCATGTCCGCCGGTAACTCCGGCCACTGGTTCGAGAACACCCCCTATGCCTATCCCTACGCCGAGAGCGTCAGCTGGGCCACCAACGGCAGCCCCGGCTCCTACACCAACTCTCTGGGCATCGCCTCCGTGGATAACGTGGGCTCCACCGGCAACTATATTGAGTTCGCCGGCACCAAGATGTTCTACAACGACACCTCCGAGGCTCCCATCCAGCCCATGACCGCTCTGGCCGGTGAGCAGCGCTTCGTCTATGTGGATGCCGTCGGCAATCCCGAGGACTTCGCCGCTGCGGGCGATGAGCTCAAGGGCGCCATTGCCATGTGCAACCGCGGTGAAATCAACTTCACCGCCAAGGGCAACAACGCCGTTGCCGCCGGTGCCATCGGCACCGTCGTGGTCAACAACGCGGCGGGCACCATCAATATGTCCACCGACGGCTACACCGGCACTGCTCCTTACGTCTCCCTGACTCTGGCTGACGGCCAGATCATCAAGGCCAATGCCGAGAAGAAGGAAGCCAACGGCGTGACCTACTATGTGGGCAAGCTCACCGTGGGCGCCAAGCCCGGCGTGAACGTTCAGACCGCCGACTATTACACCATGAGCGACTTCTCCTCCTGGGGCGTTCCCGGCTCCCTGGAGCTGAAGCCCGAGATCGCCGCTCCTGGCGGCAATATCTACTCCCTGCAGAATGGCGGCGGCTACCAGAATATGTCCGGTACCTCCATGGCCTCTCCCCAGGTTGCCGGTATGGCCGCTGTGGTGGCCCAGTACATCCGCGCCAACAAGCTGACGGAGAAGACCGGCCTCACCGCCCGCGCTCTGGCTCAGTCCCTGCTGATGTCCACCGCTGTCCCCATGTATCAGGATTACGGCGAGGGCAAGTATGGCTACTATTCCGTTATGCAGCAGGGTGCCGGCCTTGCCAATGTGGGCGCTGCCGTTTCCGCCGGCACCTACATCAAGATGGATAAGAACGCCAACGCCGGCGCTGCCGACGGTAAGGTCAAGGTGGAGCTGGGCGACGATCCCGCCCGCACCGGTGACTACAGCTTCGGCTTCACCATCTACAACCTGAAGGATGCTGCGACCTCCTTCAACCTCAGCGCCGACTTCTTCACCCAGAATGTCTTCGCCAATCAGTTCGAGGACGGCTCCGTGGTGAACTTCGAGGACACCTGGACCACCGACCTGACCTCCAACGTCACCTGGACCGTGGACGGCCAGATGGTGGAGATGACCGCTCCCGAGGGTCTTGCCAACTGCGACTTCAACGGCGACGGCAAGGTCACCAAGGCCGACGGCCAGGCGCTCCTGGACTATGTCACCGGCGTCCTGGATTCCATCTCCAATAAGGACAACGCCGACTTCGACAACGACGGCAGCATCGACACCTACGATGCTTACCTGTTCTTCCAGCAGCTGAACAAGAGCACCGTGGAGATCCCCGCAAACGGCAGCATCCATGTGGAAGTCAATGCCAAGGTCCTGGGCCTGGACAAGTATGACAAGGCCAGCGACAACGCCGGCACCTATGTCGAGGGTTATGTGTACGCCGACGAGGTTGCCTCCGCCGAGGGTGTCAAGGGCGACAGCCACTCCATCCCCGTCCTGGGCTACTACGGCAACTGGACCGATCCCTCCATGTTTGATATCGGCAGCTATCTGGAGTATCATGAGGCCAAGACCGAGTCCCGTGTGCCTTACATGTACGCCTACAACAAGAACGCTACCAAGTATCAGGCCCTGACCGTCCAGTACGCTGGCGATTCCGGCATGTACTACTTCGGCGGCAATCCTTACGTGGATGAGACCTATGATCCCAACCGCGCCGCCATCAACCCCGACACCACCGTCTTTGCCCGTGCTACCTTCTCCCTGATCCGCAACGCTGCGGATGCCCGGGCGACCATCACCGGCGAGAACGGCACTGTCTACTATGATAAGGCGTCCGGTTCTCCCACCGCTGGCGCTTACTACTACAGCAACGGCGGCAGCTGGCGCAATGCTCAGGGCTACATCGGTATCAACAATGCCCCCACCAAGGCTGCTGAGGGTGAGAAGATCACCGTCAAGGTCACCGAGGCTCCCGAGTACTATGTGACCTACGATGCCGAGGGCAATGCCACCACCAACTGGGATGCCCTGGGCGATGGCGCCAGCCGGACCTACACCGCTTATGTCGACCGGACCGAGCCTGTCCTGTCCAACGTGTACTTCAAGGAAGACGTTGAGACCGGCACCCGCAGCCTGGTCCTGACCGCTCAGGACAACCGCTATGTGGCGGCCGCCTTCCTGATCGACTATGACAAGATGTCCATTCTGGACCGCACCGCCGGCTCCCCCGAGGGTGCTGCCGAGGGCGCTGCCACGGATATCTCCCTGGATCTGAGCAAGGCCGAGGGCGTTGACCACCTGCTGGTTCAGGTCGCCGACTACGCCGACAACACCGCCACCTACAAGATCAACCTCAACAAGGAAGAGCTCAGCGGCCCCGTGTCCGTGACTCTGGATAAGCAGTCCATCAAGATGTACAAGGGCGGCACTGCTGCTCTGAACGCTGAGGTCAGCCCCTTCGGCGTGAAGCCCGATGGCGTGACCTGGAAGTCCTCCGATGAGACTGTCGCCACCGTCAACGAGCGCGGCATCGTCACCGGCGTCAACAAGGGTACTGCCACCATCACGGCGGCCTCCATCAAGGATCCCACCGCCACCGCCTCCTGCGTGGTCACCGTCCAGACCGTGGACACCACCCTGGTGGGCGCGCTGATGGATACCAACGGCGATGCCCAGTTCTACACCTGGGATATGGAGCACGACACCACCTGGAAGAAGCTGGTGAACTTCGAAACCACCAAGAGCGTGTCTGCCTCCACCTTCGACGCCCGCACCGGCGACGTCTATCTGCAGGATGGCAGCTTCAGCATCAACAAGATGGACCTGGATACCGGTAAGACCCTGGCTACCTATCCCGGCTTCGAGGGCGAAATCCCCATGTGGGATATGGAGTACAGCCTGGTTTACTCCACCGAGGCCAAGCCCATGCTGGCCAGCGTGTACTACACCTACTTCCTGTCTCCCAAGCCGGTGGATAACCTGGATCTGTCCGCCTTCGACCTCGGACTGTATCTGTGGCTCTTTGCCGACGCTTCCTACTTCACCGCCGTTACCTCTCTGGGTGCCAACAAGATCGACACCGATAAAGACGGCGTGAAGGATACCGACACCGAGCTGTTCCTGGCGCTGGATGACGCCGGCAACATCTGGACCATGAATGTTTATCCCACGGTGGATGAGAAGACCGGCAAGGACACCTGGGGCGCCTCCTTCGGCATCATCGAGTCCAACCTGGCTAACGTTGGCTACGCTGCCAACCCCACCGATGACGGCGACCTGTATGACTCCCTGTACGCCACCGTCGAGGGCCAGGAACTGGTTCTGTACCTGGCCAACTTCACCGGCGACGCCAGCCATGTCTACCGCATCCTCCTGAATGAGGACACTGGTAAGTGGGAAGCTGCCGACATCGGCAACTTCGGCGACGGCGTGTGGCCTGCCA
>UMCG01061748.1_pt1 | contig 20070 bp, 7 predicted proteins | sample 1964181 | NCBI WGS metagenome assembly UMCG01 (sample SAMEA4835963, study PRJEB28245) | human gut metagenome | biome: gut microbiome; material: fecal sample | place: Denmark | collected 2008 | reverse complement strand
GGCGTCGGCGGCGCCCGACTTCAGAATCTTCTTCGCCTGCTTCGGCTTGGTGATGAGCCCGACTGCGGTGGTGGGAATGCCCGCGCGACTGCGCACCTGTTCGGCGAACGGCACTTGGTAGTCGGGCTTCACCGGAATGGTCACGTCGGGAATCAATCCGCCTGTGGACACGTCGATCAGGTCCACGCCGTGGGCCTTCATAATCTTAGCCAGTTCGACGGTCTGGTCAAGGTCCCAGCCGCCTGCGGCCCAATCGGTGGCGGAGACGCGCACCAGCACCGGCATGGTGTCGGGCACGACGGAACGAATCGCATCCACGACTTCGACCAGCATGCGGACGCGATTGTCGAACGATCCGCCGTACTCGTCGTCACGCTCGTTGATGAGCGGGTCGAGGAACTGCGACAGCAGGTAGCCGTGCGCGGCATGGACTTCCACCGCGTCGAAGCCGATGTTCATGGCACGCCAGGCGGCGTCGCGGAACTGGTCCACGATGGTGTGGATCTCATCGACGCTCAGCGCGCGCGGACAAGCCAGGGAACCGTATGCGTTGGCGCTTGGGCAAACCGTCCGCCATCCGCCTTGCTCTTCCGGCACGCTCTGTCCATCGAAACCGATCGCGTGGCAGCCGGTGGAACCCTTGCGTCCGGCGTGGTTGAGCTGCACCGCCATCGTGGCACCCGCTGCCTTCGCGTCGGCCACGATCCAACGCCATGCGTCCATCTGTCCGTCATCCCACAATCCCAGATCGCACGGCGAAATGCGGCCTTCCGGCGCGACGGCGGTCGCTTCCATGATGATCATGCCGAAGCCGCCCATCGCACGCGAAACGTAATGCTGGTAGTGGAATGGCGTGGGCTTGCCGTCCTGCGCCAATGCGGAATACGTGTCCATTGGCGGCAGCCAGATGCGGTTGCGCACGGTGACGCCACGCAACGTCATCGGATCGAACGGTTTGACCGTCTTGTTCTGCTTGCCGTTCTTCTTGTCTTCGCTCATTGTCATCTCTCTTATGAATCGTTGGTATCGCCTGAATCGTCGATATCCGCACCGCGTTCCCACGCGACGGGCATGGTACCGATTGCATTGTAAGCAGAACGCCCGCCGGTTGGGGCGGGCGTTCATGGACTGTTCACTTTGCCATGCGATTTACGCTCCGGTGACGTGGGCAGTCAGTGCGGTCAGTCAATGCGGGCAGTCGGCATGAATAGCCGACAATCGCAACTATTGATGCTGCTGGTCACTTTGCTGCTCAGCAGGCTGTTGCTGCGATTGCTGCTGCTGGCCTTGGTTGGTCTGCTGCTGGCTTTGCTGCTGACTGTTCTGCTGGCGCTGGTATTGGTACTGGTTGTATGTTCTGGTGGCGCCCTTCGAAACCGTGTACTTGTCGGCACCCTTTCCGTAATCGTTGTCAATCGGCGCGTTGATGGCGGCAAGATACGTGTTCATGAACTGCTTCCACGCCGGCGTTGCGATGTACATGCCGTACCAAGACGGGCGGTACACGCCGTTGATGGTCTTGTTGTCGAAGGTGTTGTTGATCGGGTCCTGCGCGTCGGCGACCGCGACGAACGCCGCGACCTGGTTCGGCACGAAACCTGCGGTGGTCATCACCGTGTTCTCGTTGGTACCGGTCTTGGCGAAGGTCTTGCGATTGTTGTCAAGCTGCGTGGTCGACGCTTCGCCGCCAGGCTGCACGACACCTTGGTTCAGCGCGTAGGACACGGTCTGCGCGATGTCCGGGTCGATGGCCTGATGGCAGTTCGCGGACGGCACTTTCACCTTGCTGCCGCTGCGGTCGGTCACCTTGGTGATGGCGATCGGAGTGCATTCCACGCCGTTGGCGCCCATGGTGGCGTACACGTTGGCCATGGTCAACGGCGACGCCTGCACCGTACCGATGGTCATTGGCGGCTGGAACGAGTTAGCGGAGTAGATGTCGGACGCGTTGGAGATGGCGTTGTGGTAGCCCATCTCCTTGGCCGCGTCGGCGATCGCGCACAGACCGATGTTCGACGCCATCGAGGCCTGCGTGGTGTTGTGCGACTTGATCAGACCCTGCAGCGGGCTTTCCGGAGAGGTGGTGCCGCCGCCGGAATTCTGCACCCTCCACGGGCCGACGAAACCGTAGCCGTTGCAGTTGAACTTCGACGTGTCGTAGACGGTGGATGTGACGAGCGACTCGTTGATGGAGTGGCCTTTCTGCATCCACGCCACCATGTTGATGGGCTTCCAGGTGGAGCCGACGTTGAAGCCCATACCGCCGCCGTCCTCCTGATCGACCATGTAGTTCATGGAGGTCTTGGTCTCATCCGTTCGGGCGTCATCCGTGGCATCGTAGGTTCGGTTGATGCCGAACGACAGGATTTCGCCGGTGCCCGGCTTCACGGCCGCTATCATCACTTCGAATCCGGACGGGTCTGTGGCCGGCACGGTGCTGTTCGCCGCCTGCATGGCCGCGTTGTTGGCGTTGCGGTCGAGCGTGGTGACGATCTTCAGACCGCCTTCCTTCAGCAGCTTCTCGCGAGCCTCGTCGTCCTTGCCGAACGCCTTGTTCTTCAGGATCTGGTTGACCACGTACGAGCAGAAGAAGCCGGTGTTTTCAATGGCCGACTGGCATCCGGAGCTCACGTCCTGCAGGTTCAGCGTGTCCTTCAACGGCGTGTTGATGGCGTCTTTGAATTCCTTTTCGGAGGTGATGTAGCCCTGGTCGTGCATCAGCTGCAGCACGATGTTGCGCTGGTGTTCGGCTTCCTTCTGGTTGGCTTCCACGGAAGGATCGAAGTTCTGCGGATTCTTGGTGATTGCCGCGATGGTCGCCGCCTGGGTCACGTTCAGTTCCGAAGCGGAGACATTGAAGTAGCGTTTGGCGGCCATTTCCACGCCGCACAGGTTGTTGCGGCCGAACTGCGCGATGTTGAGGTAGCCCTGCAGAATCTCGGCTTTGGAGTATTTCTTTTCGATCTGCACCGAGATCAGCATCTCGCGTAGCTTGCGTGCCACGGTGTCTTCCGTCGCATGGTATTCGGCGATCGGATCGTCGTCTTCACGGGCTTGGGTGGACAGCACGTTCTTGACGTACTGCTGCGTCAGCGTGGAACCGCCCTGCTGGTCGCCGCCTCTGACATAGGTTTGGAAGAACGCTCGGAACACGCCCTGCACGTCCACGCCGGTATGTTCGAAGAAGCGCTTGTCTTCACGGGCCACGACGGCCTGCTGCATGGCTTTGGAGATTTTCTTCAGCGGCACGACCTCGCGGTTCTGCGTATAGAATTCCGCGAAAGCGGTCTTGCCGTCGTTGAAATACATCGTCGAGCGTTGCGGAAGCGAGGTCACATCGAAATCGATGCCTTCGACCGCAAGGGACGGAATGACGGCTTTGGCCGCGTTATTGGCGGCGAACACAGCGGGCATAAAGAAAATACTCGTCACAACGCCGCCGCCCACGCATAACGTGATGTATGCGATTACCAATGCGAGCACACGTTGAACGGTAAGGGTCTTCTTCTTGGGCATGACGCCCATTCTAAAGTGGCGGGTCTACTAAACACATGCCCGCCAACGCATGTGCCGGAAGCCGTCACGGGTTTCTCACAAAACAGACAATTTCTTAGGAAAAGTTGGAAATCAGCCGAAAACCAGCCGAATGTCATCGTCTTGATCGGCGAATCAGCATGCCCGGCTGGTAGATGATGATGGACCGGCCTTCCCTGGCGATCCATCCGCGGTTAGCGAAATCCATCAACGCCTTGTTCACCGTTTCGCGTGAGGATCCGACGAGCTGCGCCATCTCCTCCTGTGTCAGATCGTGCGGCACCTTCAGGCCGGCTTCGACCGGTTCGCCGAATCGTGATGCCAGATTGAGCAGTGTTTTGGCGAGTCGTCCGGGAACGTCCATGAACACCAGATCGCATATGCGTTCGTTGTTGCTGCGCATGCGGTGCGCCAATACCTGCAGCATGTCCACGGCCACGCGCGGATGTTCGTCGAGCCAGTCGAACAGCGCGTCATGTTCCAGCCAGACCACACGCGTGCCGTTGGTCATCGCCACCGCCGAAGCGGTACGCGGTCCGCCATGCGGATCGAACACCGGAATCTCGCCCAGCACTTCGCCGTACGCGTGGATGCTCAGCAGCTGCACGCGCTTGTCGGAGGATTGTCTGGTCAGTTTGACGCGGCCTTCCTCCAGCAGATACATGCGATGGTCGGTGTCTCCCTCGCGGAAGATGAAATCGCCCTTGTCGTATTCGGCATGCTGCAGATACGGCAGCAGTTCCCGGGCTTCTTCGGACGAAACCTGCTTGAACAGCGCGGTGTGCAGCAACGTCTCACGCTCATCGTCGAAACCACCAAAACCATTGATTCCGTTGGTTCCATTCGGGGTGACCATCGACGTGCCTCCGTTCCGACGTGCTTCTGCGTTTTCCGTTGTCGACATCCATGCCAACGCTCGTTAAGTCGGGCACCATCGACCATTCGGGCTACATTGTAACTCGAACGGCGGCGTCGACCAGTCGCGCCACTACCTCGTCTCGGCCCATGCCGGTTTGAGAGCGCATGGGATCGACATGTTTTGCCGCTGATTTCACCGCTTTGTCGGACATTTTCTCTCGTGAGATGTTCAACACGCGGGTCATCTTTTCCGCGTCGATGTCGTAGGCGAGCGTGACGTGGTGCAGAATCGCGCCGGGTCCGCCGTGGGTGGGCGCGAACCGGCGTTGCGCGGCGCCGCCGAGTTTGCCGTATTGTGTGGCGATGTCGTTGAGTCCGGCGAATCGTACGTTGAGGCCGAGGGCGCGTAACGCTTCGACGAGCCAGTAGTCGCAGAGTTCGTAGGATTCCTCGACGCTCATGCCGTGGGCGAAGTCGAGCGGGGCGTACAGCGAGTACGTGATGGTGTTGCCTGGTTCGATGAACATCGCTCCCCCGCCGGTGCAGCGGCGGACTATGTGGAATCCTTCGTCTTGCGCGGTGTGCACGTTGACTTCGTCTTCGAGCGACTGGAATCTGCCGATGACCACGGCCGGCTCGGCCCATTCCCAGAAACGCAGGGTGGGTTCGCGGGTTCCGGCAGCCACTTCGCGTGCCCATTCGACGTCGAGGTCCATTTGTTCCTGCGGTTTGCGGGGGTCGTCGTGCACGATGTTCGGTTTGAGTGCGTGCCAGCGTCGCGCGTATTCCGCCCAATTGCCGGTTTCGGCGATGTCGCCGGTTCCAACGGTTCCAGCGTTTTCGTCACTTTCCGCGGTTCCAGCGTTTTCAATGTTTTTTGCGATTTCCGCGGTTTCTGCGGTTTCCATTGGGCTGGTATGCCGCCGAATGCGCAGGTCGTCGCGTGGTTCCACTTTCGTAACATCATTACCGCCGATACCGGCAATGCCATCGGCGCCATCGATGCCGTCAATCGCACGTTGAAAGGCGATGGCGATGCCACGCGCGCCCATGCCGACGATGCGCACGTCCGGATGGTGCAGCATCGTCCGTTCGACGGCGGCGGTCACGTCACGTTCGGAAACCATCGAACCGCTGAGGCAACGGGCCGCGCACTGTTCCAGCGCACATTCCATGGAATGCAAGAGATTCCGCGTTCCGGCATCGTCCCCGTCGAGGAAGAAATCGCCGTCGATATGGCATTCGATAACAGTCGATGATGCAGCCGGCCCAGCGTATGGAACCGTTTTCACGGCATTCGTATGAGCCGAATCAATATAGTCCGAATCGGCGTAATCCGAATCGGCATGAGAAAGCCGGACAGTCACTCCAACGAGTTTGCCGCCCGGCTGTTTGTAAAGTCCTCGAGTCATCAATCCTGCAGTTCGACGCCTTGAGCGTCACGGTGCCATTGCGAGCCGTAGTGGGAGCACAGAATCAGGATGCCTTCCACCAGTCCCCAGATGCCTGCGACGGCTGGGCCGATGATGAGAATCCAGCCGATGACGGTCAGCAGCAGCTGTGCCACGGCCTTGCCGGTGTTGCCCAAGTAGAAGTTGTGCACGCCGAAGCAGCCCAGGAAGATGCCAAGCAGACCGGCTGCCAGTTTCGACTTCTGGGCGTATCCGGCCGGTGCGACGGGCTGGCCGTATGCCGGCTGCTGCGCGTAGGCGGGCTGGGTATAGGCGGATTGGTTGTAAGACGGGGCCGCGTAGCCCTGCTGTCCGTAGTTCGCTTGGTTGTAATCCGGCTGGGCGTAAGCGTTGTTGGGGTCATACGCCGGGGCTGCCGGCTGACCGTACGACGGCTGCGCAGATTGGGCAGGCTGGGACGGCTGGCCATACTGACCGTACTGGTTGTACGATGCGGCGTTCGGATCATATACCGGAGCAGCGGGCGTGGCCGGCTGAGCCGGCTGGGTATAGACGGGAGCCGTACCGTATGCCGGGGCCGGAGTCGCCGGCTGACCGTATGACGGCTGAGCGGTCTGGCCATACTGGCTGTATGCGGAAGCGTTCGGATCGTACGCCGGAACGGCAGGCTCGGCCGGCTGAGCGGGCTGAGTGTATGCGGCGGAGTTCTGATCGTATGCGGGGGTTTCCGGCTGCGACTCCGGATGGTTCATCTGCGCATCGTTCTGTTGTGGAATGTACGGTTGGTTGTAGTCGGCCTGGGCTGCGTTATCCGACGTTGGATTGTTGACTTGACCGGTGCCGTTGAAATCGGCGTTGTTATCACTCATGTCTCAACAATATCCCAAAGTTTGCCCATTTCCACCCGATTCCACCTTAGGTGGCCCCTGAAAAATCCCCGAATATGCGAAGACGCCCGCCGATTCGGGAAAAACCCTTTTCGGTGGGCGTCTCAAAGGATGGGACGGAAGTCGGAATCAGCCGATTTCTCGGCTTTTCGAACCGTCACATGCCGCCACATATCTTTATATGTCGTCTCACATGCGCGCCAGAATGTCGCGACCGACCTCGTCGGTGGAACGCGTGGTGGAGCCGAGCTCCTCGATGTCAGCCTCAACGGCGACGTGGATCTTCTTGGCAGCGTCGTCGAATCCGAGATGCTCGAGCAGCATGGCTGCGGACAGGATGGCTGCGGTCGGGTTGGCCTTGTTCTGGCCGGCGATGTCCGGAGCGGAACCGTGGATCGGCTCGAACATGGACGGATACTCGTTGGACGCGTTGATGCAGCCCGAAGCGGAGTAGCCGACGCCACCGACCACGGCACCGGCCTCGTCGGTGATGATGTCGCCGAAGAGGTTGTCGGTCAGGATCACGTCGAAGCGGGACGGGTTGGACACCATGAAGATGGTGGTCGCGTCGATGTGCAGGTAGTCGTGGGTGACCTCCGGGTATTCCTCGGCCACTTTGTTGACGATGCGCTGCCACATGTCGCCGGCGTTGACGAGCACGTTCTTCTTGTGCACGAGGGTCACGTGCTTCCTGCGCTTCATGGCCAGCTGGAAGGCGTAACGCACCACGCGCTCCACACCGTAGGCGGTGTTGATGGAGACTTCGGTGGCCACCTCGTTCGGGGTGCCACGGCGGACCGCTCCGCCGGCACCGCAGTACAGGCCTTCGGTGCCTTCACGCACCACGACGAAATCGATGTCACCCGGGTTGGCGAGCGGCGACGTGACACCCTTGTACAGCTTGGACGGACGCAGGTTCACGTACTGGTCCAGGTCGAAGCGGAGCTTGAGCAGCAGGCCGCGTTCCAGAATGCCCGCCTTGATGCGCGGATCGCCGACGGCGCCCAGCAGGATGGCGTCGGTCTTCTTGATGCGCTCCTCTTCCTCCTCGGGGAGGATCGCGCCGTCACGCAGATAGCGTTCGGCACCGAGGTCGAAATGCTCGTAATCGAATTCGGCGACGCCTTCGGCCGCCTTCTCCAGAGCCTTCTGGGCCCACGGAGTCACTTCCTTGCCAATGCCATCGCCCGGAATGACGGCGATGGTGTACTTCTTTGCAGAATCACTCATAGCACGCGACTCTAGTCAACGAATCAGCACGTGGACTTAAAACGCTCAACTAGTGGACATTCCTTGCCGCGTTCATGTGCGAATACGGTTTCACCCGGCTTCAAACGCCACGAACAACGAACGATCCAATGATCCGGACGCAACAATCCATACACCGTACATGAAAAAGGGGGCCGACCTGAAGGCCGACCCCACCCTTGGATTCCAACACTCAGCGAACGCTCTTGGGTTTCACATAATCCTCGGCGACGGAACCGAAATTCGTGCCCGAGAATTTGCCCGATTGTCTCACTATGGCATCGAACGCTGCCAACCCGTTCAATCCCGTGTAGGAATCGGAATACGCGCCGGAATAGCTCGTCGAAGATCCCGTCGAACCGGACGATTCCGGCTTCACTACCCTGTTCTCCCGCGACCACAACGCATACAGCGTGCCGTCGCGATCGATGGGCATCAACGATTTCCCGGACGAATCAAAGGAGACCACGCTGACTGCGAGCGCGTCGTCTTTCACCGTGCTCCACCCTTCGAAGGTGTAGCCGTCAAGCTGAGGCTCGTTGGCGATGTCCGCCGTGGGCGAGACCAGCGAATCACCGTCGTAGACTTTCCGCTCGGCGTACAGGGTCTTCGCATCCTTGCCGGCGGGCGCATGCCCTCCGTTCAGATCGAAGGTTATGGTCCACTGGTGCGCGGTGCGCACCCACTGCGCGGTCAGGGTGATGTCGCCGGTCACCTTCGAGCCGAAATCGTAGCTTTTGCCGTCATACTGCCAGCCGGTGAACCGGCAGTCGTCGCGTGTCGGCGACGGATCAGGCGCAACGGCCACTCCTCCATCGTCCACGGTCTGGCTGTTCACGGCACTGCCGCCGGCCGTGTCGAAGGTGACCGTCCATGTCTTGACCCACTTGGCATACAAGGTCATGTCGGCGGTTACGGCGGTGCCAGCATCATAGTCCGTCTTCCGCTGTTCGTCGCTGGTCAATCCTGCGAAACGATATCCACCGCGGGAAGGAGCGGAATCGGGGATCGTAAGCTTCTCCCCTTCCTTGACGAACAACGTCATATCCTGCGGCAGGTCCGACGAATAATCGTCGCCGTCATTCAAATGAATGGTGACGGTATGGTACGTCGCGCCCGCATCATCCCACTTGGCATACAGCGTGATACCGCCGGTGACGGGCATGCCGAAACCGTACGGCGTGGTGCCGGCCGCATCCGTGGTCCAGCCGACGAACGTGTATCCGTCACGGGTCGGTGTGGCAGGTTGCGTCGCGTAACCACCGTACGCAACCTGTTGCGCATCGACCGCGCTGCCGCCTTGCGAGTCGAAGGTCACGGCGTACATGTTCGGCGTCCACTTCGCATACAAGGTCACATCATCGTTCACCGCAGCCGTGAAATCGTATTCGCTACCCGAAGTGTCGGCGCTAGTATACCATCCCGCGAACGCGTATCCCACGCGCTCAGGATTTTCCGGTCGTACGGCCGATTTCCCTGTTTGCACCTGTTGTGCGGCGATCTCGCTGCCGCCTTGGACGTCGAAGGTCACGGTTTTCGCTTCCGTCCACTGCGCATACAACGTTATCGGCGCGCTCACCGTGGTGGCGAAATCATACTCATGTTCACCGGCCACGTCCGTGGTCCACTTCGAGAACACGTAGCCGTCGCGAGTAGGCGTTTCGGGAACGCTCGCAGTGCCTCCGATGGCGACCGCCTGTGCGGGAACGCTGCTGCCGCCTTGGGTGTCGAAGGTTATTCCGGCCACGTTCACCGGATGCGTGTACACGGTCGGATCCCCGCTGACGATCCAGAATTCCGCGACGCCGTTTTCCACGTTTCCCGCGGTCATGCTGATCACGGATTCCGGAATCTCGCGATCATTGTCGTCGCAGTCCTTGCCGGTCCATGATGAGCCACCGTTGCGAATGATGAACCATGGGTTGCGCACGCCTTTGGCTGTCTGGCTCAGCGTGTATTCCGCGACCTCGCCGAATTCGTCATGGGAGGTGAATTCCTGGGATTCGCCGCTGGTGCTTTCCGCATACCAAGACCACAGATCCCAGCCTTTCCACGCGTCGGATTCCATGCTGTATTCCTGATAATTGCCGTCGGGACGGTAATAATGCAGTTTGATGGTCAGGTTTTTCGGATTTTTGATGTCATTCGGCTGCGGTGTCGCCGAGGGAGACGCTTTTTCCGAGGATCGGTCGGAAGCGGTATCGGGTTGCGCGCCGTCCACCCACGCTTCGATGGCACCGCTCACATGCGCGTCACCGAATTTGGCGAGTTTCCACACGCTCGCCTCATATTGTTCGACGGTTCCCGCGGACGCTCCAGTCGCATCGGCACCATCCACGATTCTGAAATGCACTGTTGCCAGATCGCCGTCCAGTTCGCCGCTGGCTTTCCTGCCGTATTGCGTTGGCGTGCTTTCGAATGGAATATACGTGGCGCTTTCCATGTCGTCGCCGTTCCACACCTTCACGCCGGATGCGTTCTCACCGACGCCGGAGACGGAACGGAAGTTGACGGTCACTTTGGTTTTCGCCGCATGGTTGCGCGTGTAGGGCACGCCCGTCTGCTGCCGGTGCCCGCTGACGTTGATCATAGTGGCGCCGACCTGTGCCGTATATTCCGTTCCCCGCTTGCCCCCGTTCCAGTCCGTGGAGTCAGATTCCCCGGATTGTGTGGATGCGAAATGGTATTTCACCGCGCTTAGGTTGGCCCCTTCCGGCAGATCGGCCTTATACCAGCCTGCCGCATTCGTGGAATCGGCTACATCGACCGCGCTCATCGCAATGCTACCGCTGCCGTTGTCGGACGTGTAACGCACATACACCTGCCCGTCCCACGATTCGTCGGGCTTGTAGTAGATGGTGAGGGTTTTGTCACCTATCAGCGAACTGTTCGGCGAATCCTTGTATTGCGGAGCGTAGGTGCCGCTAGGTTCCGTGGTTTCCGTCCACGCGCCCTTGACCGCACCGGCATAGATGGCAATGGCGCTTCGTTTGCCGATGGTCGCTTTGGCGTGACCGCCGCTGACGGTCACGGTTTGCGAGCAGGTGCGGGAAGCGTACACGTTGCAGTATTCCCCGTCCGGCAACGATGTCGTATAGTCGACGTCATGCTCCTGCAGGGTGTTGTTCAATGCGAGCAGACCCTTGCTTTTCCCGTTGGCGTCAAACCTTTCGAAGGCGATGTCGTTGGATCCGGATTCCTGCCAGTTGCTTACGCTGGTGCCGTTCACGGCATTATGGAATTTGATCATGCCTCGGATTGACGTCCACCGCTGTTGGCAGTTCCAATCGCCATACTCCATCTGCGTTGGGTCCTTTTGCGTGGAGCACACGTCGTCCATGCTGATTTTCGGCACGGTGGTGTCAGTCGAATCCTTGACGCCGTCATCATATTGGGTGCTTTCATTGAATGCGTAGTCTGAAAGGATCTTCGGATGCCCGTAGTCGTACCCGAGCATGAACGCGTTGGCGAGCTCGTATCGGGCGCCGGAAACGGGTTTGAGCGTTTCCGAACCGCGTGCGGTATCCCAGTTGGACACGAATACGGTGGCATTATCGGCGTCGTCGAGCAGATCGCTGGTGATGTTCTTCAAATTGGTGATGGATCCGTTGAAATCCTTCAACAATGAGTACGCGTACGAGAATTCGGTGACCTGTCCGTTCTTTTCGTATCGTTCCGGCGCGAATTTTTCGGATTCTCCATTATGGTAGATGACTTCCTGCGACCATGGGAAGCTTTGTTCGTCCGTAATGCCCGCTTTGGTCATGAACTTGCGTTTGATGGATGCGATGTCGTTGGGATCCATATGTTTTGCGGAGTCGATGCGGAATCCGCGTACGCCGTCTTCCCATAGGTGCGCCAAGTATTCGGCTTGGATGTTTTGCACGCGGTCGCTGCCGGTGTTGATGTCCCACATGGTCGACAGTCGGCAGTTCCACACTTCGTCGGCGTTGGTGTAGTCGGAGATGTTGTCTGACACGTTCGACTTGCAGGTGTGGAAGTCGCCGCTGGGAAGGCCGTATTGGTGGTTGTTGCCGCTTTCCTCATACTGGTAGATGCCGATTCCCGGGTATCGTCCGTATGATCCGTTGTATTCGGTTCCGGCCACGCCATACTGGTCGTCAACCCATGACACGTCATGTCCGGTGGTGTGGTTGAGCACCATGTCGGCCACGATTTGCACGCCAGCCGCGTCGCATTGGCTGATCATGGTTTTGAACTCGTCTTCCGTACCGAAACGCGAGTCGAGTTTGTAGCTGACCGGCTGGTAGACGGTCCACCATTGCGTGCCTTGGATGGATTCCTGCGGCGGGGAGACCTGCACGTATTTCACGCCTTCCGGACCATAGGTTTTCGTGCATTCGTCGCCAATCGTCTTCCATGATTGCTGGAATGCGATCATGGTCACGTCAGTGGCTGCCGGATTGGTCGGATCGTCATTGCCAAAAGCCACCGATTGCGCGCTGAGCCCCGCGAGGGAAAGCGCCAGGCCAAGTGCCGCGGCCGCGATGCGGCGCACCGAACGCATGCCGGTATGTCGTGCAGCCGCGTGACGGGCCATGCGGTAATCCATCCGATTCCCCTGTTTCGCTCCGTGACGCCTCATCGCGCGTCTCCTTCCTTGTTGGTCTTGTTACGTTTGGCGATGCCGTAGCCCATGCCGATCATGCCGAGCGCCACTACCGCGAGAAGTGTGCCGTAGCACCATCGTTGCCCGCCCGTGGAGGGAAGCACGATGGAGATGGTGTTGGTGATGGTGGAGATTCCGGTTTTTCGGTCATCGCTGATGACCGGCTGGCAGTAGCCGTCCACTCCGCTGATCGCTTCGCCCTTTTCGTTGGTTTCCTTCACCGTGTACACCTTGTTTTCATCTAGGTCGGTGAACGTGTATTGCCAGTTGTTGCCGTCGCTCAACGCCACCGTCTTGCCGGTGGATTGGCCGTTCGCATACAACGTCGCATATACCGCTTTCGGACGTTTGCTGCTGTCGCCGTAGTCCTTCCACACTTTATGCACGCTGTGGCTGGTATGCCCCGGCGTGTAGGTGTTGGTCAGCGTGTACGCCCAGGATTCCGCATTCTGACCGCTTTCGCTTGTTTCATCCGCCTTGTCGGATTCGCCCGACTCGTTGGCCTTGCCCTCGGCGCCGTCAGCCGCAGCGACTTTGCCTCCGGTGAGCGTCGGCGTGTAGTTCTTCACGGCCTCTTCGGTCACCGAATACTGAATTTCCTTGCCCTTGTAGTATTTGGGCAGGTTCGTGAAGGTGTAGGTCCACGTGTTCGCGCTCACCTCTTGCGAAGTGGTCGCTTCGCTTGTTCCGTCAGCCCCGTTGACGTTGGCCGTGGTGGCCTGCGTCGCTTTGGCGTTCTCCGAGGTCAGCACCATGCAGCTCACACCCCATGGATTCGTGCCATCCGTCGCGCCGGTGTTCTTGCACTCGCTGTTGTGTTGCGGTGAGGGCCATCCGGGCAGCGTCTGGTTCTTCGCATCGGTCCACATGCTGGAAAGCACCCAGATCGTGGCCTTGTCGCCCGGCCGTTTCACATTGCTGGGCGCATCAGTGTCATCCCACGTCTTGTCCACGCTCAATGTCGTGGTTTCGGGCGTATGCGTGTTGGTCACATCGAACGCGCAGGATTTGACCGTGCTCGTCACCGCACAGCGTGTTTCCGTACCGCCGGCGAGCGTCACGTCGCTTGCCGTATAGCCATCTACGGATTCCTCGGTTACCGTATACGTGTACGGATTGTTGTACAGGTTCTGCTTGGGAAGACCTTCGAACGTCCACGATTGCGTGTTGCTGCCGTTGGTTCGCACGGTTTGCACCACCAATTGTTCGGTCACGTCTTCCGTTTCGTCGGTACTGCCGCTCTTCGGCTGTTTGCTGGTTCCCCAAATATGGAAGGTCAGCGTCTTCGGCCGTTTGCCATCGTTGTCATCCTGATCGTTCCACGTTTTGTTCACCGTGATGCTTGCCGTTTCCGGCTCCCGAATGTTCAATACCGTGAATTCGGCGCCGTCGATGTACGGACGTTTGATCACGGAAACGCGGTATTCCTTACCTGTGAGCTCTTGGGTCAGTTCCTCGTCAACCGTGTAGTTGTACCTGTTGCCGTCCGCATCATATCGGGGCAGATCGGTCCACGTGTACGTCCAGTCGCTGGTGTTCTTGTTGTCCAACGTCCGCGTGTACTTCGCATCTTGCAGCTGCTTGGAGTTGCGCAGCAGGTGGAATGTCACCGATGTCGGACGCTCCGAATAGTTATGGTCGGACCAGATTTTGCGCACGCGCACCATGGTCGTATCCACGCGATCCTCGACGCGGATGGTGTTGCCATCCACCAGCTTGCCGTCCACGTATGCTTCGCCGCGGGAAATGGTGAAGTTGACCGCGTTCGCCTTTTCATACCCGACCGGCGCCTTGGTTTCGGTGAGCTTGTAGACGCCGTCCTGCAGCTGGAATTGTTTCGGCAGTCCGCCGCCGCTGGTCCAGGTGATCTCGTCGATCGTCTTGCCTTCGAAAGTTTTGCCGGTTATGGAGAATTCCGCTCCAGCCAGCTCGGCACCGCCGCCGACCTTGGTTTTGGAGAACAGGATGCCGCTTTTGCCCGGCTTGTCTTTCATGACGACGGTATTGGAATCCTGCTTCTTACCGTCGATGGTCACGCTGCCGTCGAGCCCGACGCTGAATACGATGTCATCCGCGGTTTCATAGCCGTCCGGCGCCACCTTTTCACGCAGGGTGTAGGTGCCGGGTAGCAGGGTGAGTTCGCCGGGTTCGCCGCCTTTGCTGGTCCAGGTGATCTCGTCGATCGCCTTGCCATCCAAGGTGGTGCCGGTGATGCTCATCTGCGCGCCGTCGATATTGGTGATGCCACTGGTGAGACTGTTTTTATTGACGGTCACCTGATGCGTCCGGTACTGGTCGGTCATCACGATGGTATTGTCCTGCACGTCGGCATATGTGCCATCGGTTTGCTTGATCTGCACGCTGAGCTTGCCGGTGACGGCGTCGCTCACGACTTTGAATTCGACCGGATCCGCTACCAGATAACCATCCGGCGCCTTGGTTTCGGTCAAGGTGTAGGTGCCGGGCTTGAGCTTGATGCTCTTCGACTTATCCCGCTCACTTACCCAGGTCTGCGTTTTGAATTCGGTGCCATCATTCAGCGTACCGGTGAGGCGCATGGTGGCACCTGCGATCTCCGTACCCTTGAGGTCCTGCTTGGAGAACCACACCTCCTCGTTTTCGGGGTGGTGCGTGTTGGTGATGGCGAAACCTTGGGTTTGCGAGCCGGTGATGTGCGTGGTGTAGCCGCTCACCGTATCTTCGCGTATGGTATACACGATCTTCTTGCCATCCTCGTAGACGGGCAGATTGGTGAACGCGCTGTCGTTCCGCCAGTTTCCAACCGCATCGAGTGTCACGCTTTGATCGGTTTCCTCTCCGTTTTTCAACAGATGCACGGTTACGCTGTCAGGGCGCTTCTGGTCCTGGTTGTCGGCGTCGTCCCATGCTTTTTCAACGCCGATCGACGTGGTTTCGGGCGTGTGCGTGTTGGTGCATTGTTCGGTGGCAGCCGAACCGTCGGTGTTGTATTGCACGTCAGCGCATTGCGAGTCGTACCCGCCCAGCGTCGTGGTTTCGACGGCCATGTAGGCCGCGGTTTTGCCGTCGACTTTCACCGGCAGTCCCGTCCATTGCACGTTATCGTTCTTGTCGGGATTGAGTATGCGGCTTTGCCCGTCGACTTTCGTATAATCGGCATCGCCGTCGGTCTTGCGGTACAAATCGAAGGTGACGGATGCACGTTTGCCGTCCTGGTTGTTATTGTCGTTCCATGTTTTCGTAACAGTCAACGACGTGGTTTTCGGTGCGTCCTCCGCCTGCACGTGACCGATGCCGTCGCTACCGGTCACATTTTTGCCGTCGACGGTGATGGTGCCGTCTTCGCCGACCAGAATGATGATCGGATCCATGACTTGGTATCCGTCCGGTGCGTTGGCTTCGGTCAGCTTGTACCGTCCGGGCAGGAGTTCGAGCGTTTTCGTCTCGCTGCCGGAGGTGGTCCATGTCCAATCGGATTCCACCTGCGACGATCCGACACGAGTCAGCTGCATGGTGGCACCGTCGACGGGTACACCGGCATTCGCCGCATCCACCTTTGTGAATTGCACCTTGAACTTCGTTTTGTGGTCGTTGCTGCAGTTCCAACGGTAGTTGCCCAATGTGGTCGTCTTGCCGTCGCTGTCTTTGGCTACGGCGACGATCAATTTGCCGCTTTGCCCGTCTACGGTAACGGTTTTGTTGTCGTATCGTCCGTCGTATGCACCGGCAGCGGTCTGCGCGTCATGTCCGGGGAATATCACATAGAGCGGAGCGGATTTCTCGTATTGCGAATCAGTGCTGCCGGGCACTTTGCCGTCCGGACCTGTCAGCTCGGTGACCTTATATACGGTGTCGTAGTCCAGCTGCAGTCGGTCGGACAGTCCGTTGGATGCTCCTGTGGTCAGCTGCTTGGTGATTTCTTTGCCAACCGTACCATTGCAGGTGCCGTCGGCATCGGCCGTAGACGACACGAAGTTGCATCCGGTGACGCTTTCCACTTTGAAGGTGGCGCTGCCCGCCGGCTTGCCGAGATCGCCATCCGCGTACTTGTAGATCTGCAGTGTGCTCTGGTCGTATTTCATGCCGCCTTTGCTCTGCTGCACGGTTCCGGTGATTGTGTTCTGCGAGGTTCCGCCGTTGTTCTCATACCCGGCGAGCACGATTTTGTTGCCGCCCAGCGATCCGAAGCTTTCGCCTGGTTTGAGCTGCACCGCGGCCGTGTAGGTGATGGTGCATGCACGGGCGTCGGGAATGGAGAACACTAGTTCGCGGGTCTGCGGATTGTATGACCATGTTGCACCGTTGATGGCGGTTCCATTGTCGGAGTCCATGATCGACACGCTGTTGGCGTTGAGGTCGAGTGCCTGACCCATGGTGTCGGTCAGAGTGAGGTTGTTGCCTTTGTTAAGCGTGTCCGCATTCGGGTTGACTTTGACCGTGTAGTTCACGTTCGGCGCGGTCGTGGCATCGTATTTGCCGTTTTTGTCAAGAAGTTTCGGCTTGCTCGCGCCCACTGTGGCGGAAGCGTCGCCTCCGGCGCTGCCATCAATGTCGATGTGCGCCTTGTTCTCGTAATTTCCCCAATCAGGTGCGGTGATCGGGTCGATGCTCGTCTCATACACGATGAGCACACCAGCCGAGGTCTTCGCCTGGCTGAACGCCGGGGTACCCTTGGCTATGGTGAAGGTCACCGTGCCGTCGCCGTTGTCTTTGGCGCTCACTCCGGACAGCATTTTTGTGGTGCTGGAATCGTCGAAGATCTTCAACGATTTCGCGTCGTACCGCGTGTGGACGGGCAACGTATCGGTCACCACGATGTTTTCGGCGTCCGACATCACGTCATGCACTTTGATGCGCCAGCGGATCACGCCTTTGGAGTTGGCGGTGTAGCCGTACCCGTATTGGTCCCAATACTGGTTGGCGTCTTCCTTGCCGAGCACGTCGCCGCGATGCTGGTGTTTCGCCGTGGAGGTTTTGTTCAATGCCGAAGCTCGGTTCCACACGGTTTCGTCGGTCACACCGTCGTTGACGGTGGACTGGTATTGCACGTACACCGTAGTGCCTTTGGGCAATGATGCGAACACGATGGTGAATCCCCTATCGGTGGCCTCTGTCGTGTATCCGCCCGCGTATTGCTGCGTCAGGGCGGCGTCGGTGTACACTTTAATGCTGTCTTTCACCAAGGTTTGCTTGGATCCCAGATCCTTGCCGCTGTCGTCCACATCCAGCTTGTCGGTCAGTTCGGCGTTGGTGAGGTCTTCCAAGGCTTTCATGCTGGTCACCCACGTCAGGTTCTTCGCTTCGGATGCCGGCGACGTGCATGTTTTCTTCAGTTCGACCGCGTCCGTGCCGAGTTGAGGTTCGGCCGTGGCTGTTTTGCCGGTTCCATCCTGAGGTTTTACGGTGACTTCGTTCTTGTATTTCTGGTGTTCGCCGCTTCCTTCGACCGGCACGTTTTTCGCTTCGGTCCAATACTGGATTTGGAAATGGTCGTAGCCGCCGGAGGGCAGGGTCACGGTGCCTGCTACGAGATCGCTCCAGCTAAGTTTGATGTAATGCTGCGGATTGTACGGGTCGTCGTCCGTATATGCGCCGGGCGAGCCGGTCGGACACACGGATTTCCAGTCGCCGCTGTTGTAGCAGCTGAGCACCAGATCTCCGGTCGGTTCCTTGAGGTTGTTCTTGTCGAGCAGATCTTTGACGGTGGCTCCGTCGACGGATTGGCCTTCGCCAGCGCCGATGGTGATGTTCCAAGTGAAGCCTTGCGTGCCATTTTCGTCTTTTGCTGCGGTTGCGCTTTTGTTCACATACCAGTCGCTGTAGTTGAACCAGATGGAGTTGCTGGTTTCCTTCTTGTTGACGTCTTCGTTGCTGGAATAGGTCACCTTGTTTTTGTTTTCGGTGGCATTGCTGCAATTGCCGGCCTCGCGGCATGCCTTGATGACGCTGTCTTTGTCGGCGTTCACCGAGTAGCGCACGTATAGTTTCTCACCGTCGCCCATGGAGCCGATGGTGACGTTGAAATTATGGTCGTCGGTTTTGGAGGATTGCCATGCGCCCGTGTATTCGTTCTTGCAGTCGGCGTCGGTGTAGATGTGCACGGATCCGTCCACGAAGGTCAGCAGGCCGCCCATGGTGTCGTCTATGGTCACGCCGGTGTTCGTGCCTGTAGAGGTCACTTCCAAAACGAAATCGTAGGTGGATGCGTCGGAAGTGGAGATTGCCGGGCGTTTGACCACGTTGACGCTGTGTTTGCCCTCCACGTTCACGGTGATGGTGCCATATCCGGGGAAGGTAAAGCTGGTATCGCCGCCAGCCGAACCACCGGTTTTGTTCGAGGTGATGGTTCCGTCAGTGGTCACGAACGCTTCGATGTTGGACCCCGCCGATTCGCCGCGGGTGTAGGTGGCCACCATTTTGTCGCCGTCGATGGTGTAGTAGCCGACCACGTCGCCACCGTTGTAGATCGGGTATTTCTCGTTCGATTTGTATTCCAGATTGCCGGGAAGGTCGTAGACGAAGGTGTCGCCCTCGTTGATTTTGACGTCGTTCGGCACTTTCCAATGCAGTTCGGTGCGGATCTGATCACCGTAGTTGACTTGCATGCCGGAAATGTACGGCTTCCACGTCTTGCCTCCGTCGGAACTGATTTCGAAGGAGGTGTCGTCCTTGTCAACCCAACCGAGATCGCTGATATTGTATTCCTCAGCATACGCGCGTTGCGGCGCTGCGATCACACTTGCGAAGATCATCGCAACGATTGCCACCAACGCGGCAATCGTTGTCATTCCATGCCGCTCACTTACGGCTTTATGCATGCCTGCCATTCTTCCCCCTGGTCGCAATGCAATCTAGTCGGTTTTACCCGTAAACCTACTATTTCTCTGGACCTTACGAGACCACCCCGCACAGACAATGAAACACTCTGAAAACGGGTGCAAGCATGACCTTATAAAAGGTTTAACATGCCGTCAAAAGTTGAAAAAAACGTTTGACGGAACACCCCTAAATCGGAGGATTCTGCAAGAAACGCCGAAAACAATCACCCGACCTGTTTCAATGTTTCATGAAACAAACTGCAAATGGAAGCGTTTGCAAAACGGGGTGCGCCATACGGTGCACCCCGTCACATAACAACAGACCGTTCCGAAACCGACCTCATCCGAACATGAAAGGTCCCACAAACCGGATCAATGCGTGATACCCATCATCGAAAGACACCAAGCATTCTCATAGGAGATCTCCTCCCACTGCTTGTACCTTCCAGACGTACCCCCATGACCAGCCTCAACCTCAATCTTCGCCACGGCGTCCACACCGGCATGCTGCAGCCGGGCCAGCCATTTCATCGGCTCCACATACAGCACGCGGGTGTCGTTCATGGATGTGGTAATGAAAATTTTCGGAAAAACGGCAGTTCTTTCATCATTTTCACTATCTGGCGCATTCTCGTATGGCGTGTACGACTTCATATACGCGTACACATCCGCGTCGTGCAGCGGATCGCCCCACTCGTCCCATT
>UMCG01080673.1_pt1 | contig 20214 bp, 18 predicted proteins | sample 1964181 | NCBI WGS metagenome assembly UMCG01 (sample SAMEA4835963, study PRJEB28245) | human gut metagenome | biome: gut microbiome; material: fecal sample | place: Denmark | collected 2008 | reverse complement strand
CAGCAGCACCACACCGGCGATGCTGACGCCGGAGGCGCCGGCAGGCTCCTGCCAGCGCTGGCCCGGAGCCGGGGACTGACCGCCGGTATTTGTGCGGCCCAGGGTCTGGGCCAGCACCACGTCGCTCTGGCGGAAGAAATCCACCGCTGCCTGGGAATAATCCCCGGCATAGTAGGGGGTGTCCAGGGCGGTTTTCAGCCGGGTCTGCTGGGTGTCGGTCATCAGGTCCGCCAGGTTGTCGCCGCAGGCCACATACCAGTCGCCGCCCTTGACCAGGAGCAGCAGCATATCGTTGGCTCCCAGGCCCCACCTGGCCCCCAGCTCCCGGGCATAGTCCTCGCTGGACCAGCCCCGGATATCGTCCACGGCGGCCACCGCCACCACGGCGTAATATTGCTCGTTCCAGGCGGTGTTATAGTCCTGGATGGTCTGCCGGGTCTCCTGGTCCAGCAGGCCCGCCTCGTCGCAGATCCAGTTGTAATAGGACACCTCTGGCAGGGCGGCGGGCTTTTTGCTGATGCCGTAAACGCCGGAGCCGATGATGGCCAGGATCAGCACCACCAGCGCAAAGCTCCGTTTTTGATAGAATTTCATGGTGACGCCACCGGTCCTTTCGGGGAAAGTCTGTGTGCGGGCATCAGCCCCGGAGCTCCAGCAGCTTCTGCTTCAGCTCGCCCTCGATGCGGCCCAGCTCCACCTCGGCGGCCTTGCGCTTCTCCGCGCCCTCCTTCTGGATGTTCATCACCTCATCCAGGGTGGAGATCAGCTGCTGGTTGGTGTGCTGCAGGGTCTCGATGTCCACGATGGAGCGCTCGGCCTCCTTGGCGGTGGCGATGGTGCCCATCTTCAGGGTGTCGGCGTTCTTGCGCAGCAGCTGGTTGGTCATCTCGGTGACGGCGTTCTGGGCGGCGGTGGCCTGACGGCTGTGCTCCATGCCCAGGGCCAGCACCATCTGACTCTTCCACAGGGGGATGGTGTTCACCAGGGAGGACTGGATCTTCTCGATCATCTGGGTGTCATTGTTTTGCAGCAGGCGGGTCTGGGGACCCATCTGCACGGACACCATCCGGGTCAGCTCCAGGTCGTGGAGCTTCTTTTCAAACCGGTTGCACAGGTTCACCAGGTCGTTATAGGCCTGGGCGTCCTCGGCAAGACCCGTCTGCTCCGCCTTTTTGCGCAGCTCCTCCAGCTCCGTGGACCGCACCTCCGCCAGCCGCTTCTTCCCGGCCAGGATATACATGGTCAGTTCCTTGTAATACTTCAGGTTCAGCTCATACATCTGGTCAAACATGGCCACATCCTTCAGCAGGGTGATCTGGTGCTGCTCCAGGCTCTGGGCGATTTTGTCCACGTTGGCCTCCACCTTGCCGTACTGGGCCTTCATGGTCTCCAGCCGGTTGCCGGTCCTTCTGAATAGGCCCGCCAGGCCCTTCTTTTCCTCCTCCTCGCCGAAGCCCTTCAGCTCCACCACCAGCTGGCTCAGGTCCTTGCCGATCTCGCCCAGGTCCTTGTTGCGGACGCTGTTCAGGGCGTTTTCGGAGAAGCCCGCCACGCTCTTCTGGGCCGCCGCGCCGTACTGCAAAATCATGTTGGTGTCCCGGATGTCGATCTTGTGGGAGAAATCCTCCACCGCCTTCTTTTCCGCGTCGGTCAGCAGCTTTTCGTCCATCTCCACGGGCTCAATTTTCTTTTCCTCCTCCACCTGGGGGGCCTCCGGGGCTTCCGGAGTCAGGGTCAGAGTGGGCACTGCCTCGGCGGCAGCGGCGGTGGGGTCCAGGGTCAGCTGGGGGGTCATGTTATCGGTCATGGTAATCGTCCTTCCTTTATGAGTAATGGTGTCTTAAAGCTCCAATTGGATCCCGTCGTCCTGGGGGCCGTCGTCAGGCTTTGCCTGGGTGCGGTGAATGGGATCGTCGCTGAGGCCCTCCCGGGCCATCATGTTGTCCAGCACCGTGATATCCGTGGAGATATCCAGGGCCTGGTCGCCGAACAGGCTGTCCAGCTGCCGCTCGAAGGCGGTGACGATGGTGCTCATCATGCCCCGCACCCGCTCCATGGTGCCGGTGATGTTCTCCCCCTGAACGCCCTGGCGGCTCATGTCGTCATAGGCCCGCAGCAGCTTCAGGGTGGTGGGCAGATAGTAGCTCATGAACTTGCGGATCTGGGGCAGCTGGGAGGGATTCTTCTGCACCTGCTGAAAAATCTTGTCGGACACCTGGGAAAGCCGCTCAATCTGGGCGCTGATGGCCGCGTCCTGGATGCTGTCGTTCAGGCGGCGCATCTCGTCCAGAGCGCCCTTGCCCTGGGCGATCATCTGGTCCAGCTCCGGATTGCCGGTGGCCTCCGGCTCCTGGGGCACCTCCTCCACGATGTCCTTGCAGAACAGCCGGGCGATGCCGTATACCACGGCGGAGGCCGCCAGGGCTATGACAAAGTGCCCCGGCCGGTACAGGGGGAACAGCAGGGCATACAGCACCCATGCAGCCGCCGCCGCATACAGCGGCGCAGCCGGTTTGTGAACGATTTTTTTCATCCCATCGCCTCCGAATTTGCGTTAAGACTATTATACCCCACAGGCCATTTTCGGTCAAGAAAAAAGCCTGTGGGGCGGGGAAAATCATATGGCCACGGGGATCTTTTCGTCAAAGGGCAGGGGGTCGTACCCCTCCAAGCGGAAGCTGTCCCGGGTGAATTGGTAGAAGTCCGTCACCTCCGGGTCCATGACAAAGGCCGGGGCCGGGCGGCCCTGCCGCTCCAGCAGCTGCCGCACCAGGGGGACGTGCCGGTCATAGATGTGGGCGTCGGCGATGACGTGGACCAGCTCCCCGGCCTCCAGGCCGGAGGCCTGGGCCATCATATGCACCAGCACGGCATACTGGACCACGTTCCAGTTGTTGGCCGTCAGCATATCCTGGCTGCGCTGGTTCAGAATGGCGTTCAGGGTCCGGCCCGACACGTTGAAGGTCACGGAATAGGCGCAGGGGTACAGGGCCATCTCGTGCAGGTCCTGGAAGTTATACAGATTGGTCATGATCCGCCGGGAGGCGGGGTTGTGCCGCAGGTCATACAGCACCCGGTCCACCTGGTCAAACGCCCCCTCCGGGTATTGGTGCTTCACCCCCAGCTGATAGCCGTAGGCCTTGCCGATGGAGCCGTTTTCGTCGGCCCAGCTGTCCCAGATGTGGCCCCGCAGGTCGTGGATGTTGTTGGACTTCTTCTGCCAGATCCACAGAAGCTCGTCGATGCAGGTTTTGAAATAGGTGCGGCGGATGGTGAGAATGGGAAACTCCTGCCGCAGGTCATAGCGGTTGATGATGCCGAATTTCTTCACCGTGTGGGCCGGAGTACCGTCCTCCCAGTGGGGGCGGACGTTCTGGTCTGTGTCCCACACCCCGTTTTCCAGGATGTCCCGGCAGTTCTGCTGAAATATTTCATCGGCGCGGCTCATAGGCGGCCCCTCCTTATACGTTTTGGGGTTATTGTACCATAACGGGGGGTAAGATACAAGGAAATGGCAGACATAAGGAAAAGTTGTTTGTTTCACCGGGCGGCTGGTGGTATACTATATATGTATAACTATGTGAATCAGGAGGAAATGACTATGCAGTATGATGTGCTGATCGTGGGCGGAGGCCCCGGCGGGATCTACTCCGCCTATGAGCTGCTGGAGAAGCGGCCGGACCTGAAGATCGCCCTGTTTGAGGCGGGCCACGCCCTGGCCCGGCGGCACTGTCCCATTGACGGCGTGAAGGTGAAGTCCTGCGTCAAGTGCCCCACCTGCGCCATTATGAACGGCTTCGGTGGGGCCGGGGCCTTTTCCGACGGCAAATACAACATCACCAACCAGTTCGGCGGCACCCTGCACGAGTATATCGGCAAAAAGCAGGCCCTGGAGCTGATGGAATATGTGGACGAAATCAACGTGGCAAACGGCGGTGAGGGCACCCACCTGTACTCCACCGGCGCCACCCCCATCAAGAAGCTGTGCCTGGAGAACGACCTGCACCTGCTGGACGCCTCCGTGCGCCACCTGGGCACGGATAAGAACCTGGTGGTGCTGGAGCACCTGTATAACCGGCTGAAGGACAGGATGGACATCTACTTCGACACGCCGGTGCAGTCCGTGGAGCGCACCGACGGCGGCTACCGGGTGGTGACGGACAAGGGCAGCTACGACGGCCGCTACTGCGTCATCTCCGTGGGCCGCAGCGGCAGCAAGTGGATGGAGCAGGTGTGCCGGGAGCTGGACATCGCCACTAAGTCCAACCGGGTGGACATCGGCGTCCGGGTGGAGCTGCCCTATGAGGTGTTCGCCCACCTGACCGACGAGCTGTATGAAAGCAAGATCGTCTACCGCACCGAGAAGTTCCAGGACCGGGTGCGCACCTTCTGCATGAACCCCAAGGGCGCGGTGGTCAACGAGAACACCAACGGCATCGTCACCGTCAACGGCCACAGCTATGAGGACCCGGCCATGCACACCGAGAACACCAACTTCGCCCTGCTGGTGGCCAAGCACTTCTCCGAGCCCTTCAAGGATTCCAACGGCTACGGCGAGAGCATCGCCCGGCTGTCCAACATGCTGGGCGGCGGCGTCATCATCCAGCGCTTCGGCGACCTGATCCGGGGCCAGCGGTCCACCCCCAAGCGCATTGAGGAGAGCTTCGTGACCCCCACCCTGTCCGCCACCCCCGGCGACCTGAGCCTGGTGATGCCCAAGCGCATCCTGGACGGCATCATCGAGATGATCTATGCCCTGGACAAGATCGCCCCCGGCACCGCCAACGACGACACCCTGCTCTATGGCGTGGAGGTGAAGTTCTATAACATGGAGGTGCAGCTGGACAAGAACCTCCAGACCTGCCACCCGGGCCTGTTCGTCATCGGCGACGGCAGCGGCGTGACACACTCCCTGTCCCACGCCAGCGCCAGCGGCGTGTATGTGGCCCGCTATATCGCGGAAAACGCCTGAAAATTGAAAACAACACGCACCCCCGGCGGATTCCCGCCGGGGGTGCGATTGTATTCTTCGTTTACTTGATACGGTACATCATAGCGCCGCACTCACGACAGGTGCAGCTGTCACCGAGAACCCGCATACGAACAACTCGTCCGCATCCGCTGCATTTGAAAAAATCACCCGAATGAAGACGAACACCCTTCATGCGATAAAACATATAATTACCCCCTGCCTACTGTTCCTGATATTCGCTGCAATGACCCTCGTGTCTGACGGTCTTGTCCCAGTAGCTGCAATAGCCCTTGCCGCTGCCATCCGGCTGGTAGAAGCGGCAATTGGAGCACTTATCCGTGTTGTTGTACATCATCCACCTCAATCGTAGAAACTTAAAATGGTGTTAATCACATCTTCTTGCCAAAGCTCCTCCTGCTGCAGCTGAAACTCATCCGGTTTACGCATCAGCAAACCCTTCAGAAGTTTTCCCTGGCTGCGCGTCTCATCAATTTTGTTGGCGCGCGTGTTCTCTGCGGAATAGCCCAGCAAAGGGAAAGAGAGAACCTGCCCATTGACCACCACACCGATATCGAAATATCGGCTGGGCGGATTGGGGTGTGAGATGACCAGCATCGGGACGCGGCTGCCAAATAAGCCGCCGCTCTTTGCAACATCCGACCGAACAACAGCAGGAATCCCTTTCTTTTTCAGTTCTTCCGGAAGACGCTTTTCCAGAATGGAAAAGTAATCCGCTCCGGCATTGGCGATTCGCATCGGGTTATGTGCTTCGCCACGAAACTCACTCGTATTGTAAGACATTTGACCTCCTCCTTGTATCGCTGATTGATATGTACACTGCTCTGTGGTTGTCTATTATTAAAATACCATAGTATTTTACATATGTCAAGTGATTGTTGATAATAGTATTTTAATAATGGATATTACAGTTGCTGACAGGAGGAAGTCTATGCTGAGCCAACGCATCCGCGAGCTTCGCGTGGCCCAGGGATATAGCCAGGTGACCCTGGCCAAGCGTCTGGGCGTATCCAAGCAGGCGGTGTCCAACTGGGAAAATGACAACATTCAGCCATCCATAGAGATGCTTTTGCGGCTTGCCCAGCTGTTTTCGGTATCCACGGACTATCTGCTGGGCCGGGAGACCTCTTTGTGCGCGGACCTGAGCGGACTTTCCGAGGAGGCGGCAGGCCATGTCCTGCTGCTGATTGACGATCTCCGCCGGGCTACAGACGTCCGGAACACCTGAAAACAACACGCACCCCCGGCGGAATCCGCCGGGGGTGCGCTTTCTTCTACATGTATCCTCTCAAAACAGGCCGGTGATGACGCCGTTTTCGTCCACGTCGATGTTCTCCGCCGCCGGGACCCGGGGCAGGCCCGGCATGGTCATGATGTCCCCGGTATAGGCCACGATGAACCCCGCTCCGGCGCTGACCTTCAGGCTGCGGACGGTGACGGTGAAGTCCCTGGGGGCCCCCGGCAGGGCCGGATCGTCGGACAGGGAATACTGGGTCTTGGCCATGCACACCGGCAGGTCGCCGAAGCCCAGCTCCGTCAGCCGCTTCAGCTGCTTCTGGGCGGCGGGGGTCAGCACCGCCTGGCTGCCGCCGTACACCCGGCCCACAATGGAGTTGAGCTTATAGATCAGGGAGGTGTTGTCGGGATAGGCGAAGGTGAACTCCTCCAGCCGGGGCTGATCGCACAGGCGCACCACCTCCCGGGCCAGGTCCCGGCCTCCCTGGCCGCCCTTGGCCCAGACCTCCGACAGCACGGCGTTGACGCCCAGCTCCCGGCACCGCTCCTGCACCAGCCGAAGCTCCTCCGCCGTGTCCGTGGGGAAGGCGTTGACGGCCACCACGCAGGGCAGGTGGAAGGTGTTGCGGATGGTGCCCACATGGTGCAGCAGGTTGGGCAGACCCTTTTCCAGGGCGGACAGATTCTCCCGGTTCAGCTCCGCCTTGGGCACGCCGCCGTGGTATTTCAGCGCCCGCACCGTGGCCACGATCACCACGGCGGAGGGCCGCAGGCCGGACAGGCGGCACTTGATGTCGAAAAACTTCTCCGCCCCCAGGTCGGCGGCAAAGCCCGCCTCGGTAACGGCATAGTCCCCCAGCTTCAGGGCCATCCGGGTGGCGGTGACGCTGTTGCACCCGTGGGCGATGTTGGCAAAGGGCCCGCCGTGGATCAGGGCAGGGGAGTGCTCCAGCGTCTGCACCAGGTTGGGCTTCAGCGCGTCCTTCAGCAGGGCCGTCATGGCCCCCTCCGCCTTGAGATCGTGGGCCGTCACCGGCCGCCCGTCAAAGGTATAGGCCACGATCATCCGGCCCAGCCGGGCCTTCAGATCCGGGATATCGCTGGCCAGGCACAGCACGGCCATGACCTCGCTGGCCACGGTGATGTCGAACCCGTCCTCCCGGGGTACCCCCTGCATCCGGCCTCCCAGGCCGTCGATGACGTGGCGGAGTTGGCGGTCGTTCATGTCCACGCAGCGCTTCCACACGATCTGCTTGCAGTCGATGCCCAGGGCGTTGCCCTGCTGGATGTGGTTGTCCAGCAGAGCGGCCAGCAGGTTGTTGGCCGCCCCGATGGCGTGGAAATCCCCGGTGAAGTGGAGGTTGATGTCCTCCATGGGGATCACCTGGGCATAGCCGCCTCCGGCGGCGCCGCCCTTCACGCCGAACACCGGCCCCAGGGACGGCTCCCGCAGGGCGGCCACGGCGTTTTTGCCGATTTTCCGCAGGCCGTCGGTAAGGCCCACGGTGGTGGTGGTTTTCCCCTCCCCGGCGGGGGTGGGGGTGATGGCGGTGACCAGGATCAGCTTGCCGTCGGGCCGGTCCGCCCGGTCCCGCAGCAGGCGGTAGTCGATCTTGGCCTTATACCGGCCGTACTGCTCCAGATACTGGGGGTCGATGCCGCAGGCGGCGGCAATATCGCCGATGGGCAGGGGCACGGCCTGCTGGGCGATCTGAATGTCTGTCATGTGGCTTCTCCTTCCGTTTTCCCTATATTTCCCTATCCAGGCCCCGGAGGGCCTGTGGGGTCTATTATACGGGATAGGCGGCGGGTTGTCACCAGGAAATTGGCATTTTCGTCAAAAAAACGGGGACCGTCCCACCGGAACAGTCCCCGTCACTAAAAGGGCAGCGCCTTTTTTGACTTATCCATAATACGCCATCAGCATATCCACCACGGTGCCGTAGCTCTGGGTCCCCCGGGACTCGCCGCTGCTTTTCAGGAAGGAGTCGTACACCTTCTGGGCCGCGTCGTTTACCGGACCCTCAAATTCCGCCCAATAGGCGGAGTTGTCCCGCAGGTCCGCCACCACCGTGTCCGGCAGCAGCACCCGCACCTGCTTCCAGGCCTCCTGATCCGCCCGGTACAGGGCGTTGGAGAGGTAGGTGAACCCCATCAGCCACCCGGAGTAGCGATACGCCGGGCTTTGCGCCGTGGTGGAGGCGGCAATGGCGATGAAATTGCACTCCTGCTCCGAGGCGATGCCCCGCTGATGGGCCATCTCATGGGCAATGGTGCTGGGCAGATAGCAGGCGGGGCTGTCGATGTTCAGGTTGGCCTCCCCGGTAAAGGGGAAGTAAAATCCCGTGAAGTCCATGGCGCTGAGGGCCGTGGAAAACCGCACCCCCTTGGGTACATGGTCCTCCATCACCAGGCACGGAAACTCGTCGTATATCCCGTCGAACACCCGCACGCTGTGGGCGAAGATGTCCGCCCGGCTTTCGGCAAAGAGGCCGTTTTCGTCCCGCTTTACCTGATCGGCGCAGCCGGCCAGCTGCCGGGCGAAATACTCCGTCACCCGGGCCAGCTCCTCCGGGGTGGACTCCCGGGCATATACGCCGGACTGCTCCTGGAAGGACTCGGCATAGTAGTTGACGCCCCACAGCAGGCTGAACCCGGCGTATACCGTCAGCACGGTGCACACGGCGGTCAGCACGAACCGGTACACGATCCGCCCCCGGCGGCCCTTTTCCGTGATCAGCCGCCGGACGGTGGCCCCCATCCACAGCAGAACCACTCCCGCCGCTATGGCATACAGCAGCTCCGCCACGGAGAAGGACACCCGATAGCACACCGCCGCCACCGCCCGCTCCAGGGGCATGATGATCCCCCGGCTGAACCGGGTCATCAGCCCCGGCACCGGCCGCAGGGCGAAGTACAGGGCCAGCACCCCGCACACCGACAAAAGCCAGACGTGCAGCCCCCGGTGCCGCCGGAAAAAGGCCCTCATAGCTCCAGCGGGCGGCCCGTCAGATACATCACCGTCCGCAATGCGGCGATGAGCTTGCCGCCCTCGTCCCGGATGTCCGTGCGGCTGAAGCCCATGTGGCCGCCCGTTTTCTCCACGGTGCCTACGGCGGTGAGCTTTCCCGTTCCCGGCGCGGCGGACAGGTATTCGATGCTGGAGGACACCGTGAAGGTCACCTCCTGCCGCAGGGTCAGCAGGGCCATCCCCGCCGCCACGTCGGCCATGGTGAACAGCGCGCCGCCGTGGGGGGTGCCCCAGCAGTTCAGGCTGTCCGGCTGCAGCTCCAGCTCCACCGTGGCCGTGCCGTCGTCCACGGCGGTGACCTTCATGTGATTATACTGGCTGAAGGGCTCCGCCCCGGGGCCCTGGGATGATTGCAGTAATTTCTGTCTCCGTTCTTCGGTCATATGCGCTCACTCCGCCGCTGCCAGCAGCCGGCGGGTATATTCCTCCTTCGGATGGTCAAATAGCTCCTCCACCGGCCCCTGCTCCACGATGCGCCCCTGGTGCATCACCAGGCACCGGTCGCAGATCTCGTAAACCACGTTGAGGTCGTGGGAGATAAACAGATACGAAATGCCCAGTTCCCGGCGCAGCCGGGCGATCAGCTGCAGAATCTGGGCCTGGATGGTCACGTCCAGGGCCGACACGGCCTCGTCGGCCACGATGAGCTGGGGGTGCACGATCAGGGCCGCCCCGATGCACACCCGCTGCCGCTGTCCGCCGGACAGCTGATGGGGCAGCCGGTCCCGGCACTCCGGGTCCAGGCCCACCAGCTCCATGGTGCGCTCCACCCGGCGGGCGATCTCCTCCTTGCCGTACTTCCCGTAAATGCGCAGAGGCTCGGCCAGAATCCAGCCCACGGTGCGGCTGGGATTCAGGCTGCTGGCCGGGTCCTGGAACACCATCTGGGGCCGCTTGGTGAAGTGGGTCACCGTGCCGGTATAGTCCGGCACAAAGCCCAGAATGGTCCGGGCCAGGGTGGTCTTGCCGCTGCCGGACTCCCCCACCAGGCCCAGAATCTCCCCCCGGTGCAGGTCAAAGCTCACGTCATGGAGCACCTGCCGGCGCTTTCTGCGCCCGATGGTCCCGGAGGGCCGGTACCATACGTTCAGGTCACGGACCTGCAGAACAAGGTCCTGGCTCATAGCTTCCTCCTTGTGGGAATGGCGGCGATCAGCCGCTGGGTATAGGGGGCCTGGGGGTGGAAGAATATCTGATCCACCGGGCCGGACTCCACGATGTGTCCCTTCTCCATCACCGCCACCCGGGTGCACAGCTTCCGCACCACCGCCAGGTTGTGGGAAATAAACAGAATGGACATGCCCCGCTCCCGGTTCAGGCGGCGCAGCAGTTCCAGTATCTGGGCCTGGATGGTCACGTCCAGGGCCGTGGTGGGCTCGTCCGCCAGCAGCAGCTTCGGCCGGGGCAGGATGGCCGCCGCGATCATGGCCCGCTGCAGCATGCCGCCGGACAGCTCGTGGGGATACTTCCGGTATACCTCCTCCGCCTCCGGCAGGTCCACGTCCCGCAGGGCCTGCAGGGCCAGCTCCCGCCGCTTTCCCGGCGGCAGGTCCGTGTGCACCCGCAGGCACTCCTCCACCTGGGGCCCGATGCGCATGGTGGGGTCCATGGCGCTCATGGGCTCCTGGAACACCACGCAGATGTCCTTTCCCTGGATGCTGCGCAGGGTGTCGCCGCTGCTGGTCAGCAGGTCCCGCCCGTCCAGCAGGATCTTCCCCCGGAAGGACGCCTGCTCCGGCCGCAGCAGGCCGGATATCATCATGGCGGTGACGGTTTTGCCGCTGCCGGACTCGCCCACCAGCCCCACGATCTCGCCATCGCCCACCGTCAGGTCGATGCCCCGCACCGCCTCGTGGTCCGACCCGTGGAACTGCACATGCAGATCGCGAATTTCCAGCATACCGTCACCTCCCCCATTCCTTTTGCTGCAGGCCCTCGCCCAGCAGGCTGACGCCTAAAATCAGCAGCACGATGACGCCGCCCACCGTCAGCATATACCAGGGGGCCCTGGCCATATAGCTCTGGGACTCCGACAGCATATACCCCAGAGACACGTCCGGGGGCTTCACGCCGATGCCCAGATAGCTCATGCTGGCCTCCGCCAGCACGGCGTTGTTAAACCCGATCACCAGCGTCGGCAGGAGCACCTGCCGGGTGTTGGGCAGAATATGCAGAAACATAATGCGCAGATGCCCCGCTCCCATGAGCCGGGCGCTTTTGACATAGTTCATCTCCCGGTGCCGGGCAAATTCGCTGCGGATCACCCGGGCATAGCTGGGCACAAAGGCGACGCCCAGGGCTAAAATCACGTTGTACTTGCCGAACCCCAGCAGCGAGATGAACACCAGCGCCAGCAGGATGCTGGGAAACGCCGTCACCGCGTCGTTGACGCGCATCAGCGCCTCGTCCAGCCAGCCGCCGAAATAGCCGGTAAAGGCCCCCACCAGGGTGCCCGCCGCCGCGCCGATGCACACGGTGGCGGCGCTGATGAAGAAGGTGGTGCCCGCCCCGGCCAGCACCCGGCTGAAAATGTCCCGGCCGAAGTTGTCCGTGCCGAACAGGTGCCGCAGGCACGGGGCCAGGAATTTCTCGCTGCCGGACATGGCCGTGGGGGAATAGGGGGTCCACACGCAGCCCACCAGGGCCAGGGCCGTCATCAATCCGGTGAGGATCAGCCCCGTCCGCAGATAGTGATTCTTTTTTTCGTTCAGCAGCAAGGCCCGCTCCCACCTTTCTTTTCCCGATTTCTCACGTCAGCCGCAGCCGGGGGTCCAGCCGCTGGTTGATCAGGTCCGCCAGCAGATTCACCAGCACCACCCAGAAGGCCACGATCACCACCACCGCCTGCACCACGGGATAGTCCCGGTTGGCGATGGAGGTCAGCAGCATCCGGCCCAGCCCCGGCAGGGAGAATACCTGCTCGATGACCACGGAGCCGGCCACAATGTCCGCCACGGTCATGGCCAGAAACGACACCACCGGCCCCATGGCGTTGCGCAGCACATGGCGGTACAGGGTAGCCCGGTCGCTGTTGCCCCGGCTGTGGGAGGTGCGGACATAGTCCTTCTGCAGCTCCGACAGAATGGACGAGCGCAGCATCTTCACCGTCATGGCCACCCTGGGCAGGGCGATGGACACGGCGGGGAACAGGAAGTACCACAGGCTGCCGCCGAAGTTGTCGCCGGGGGAGACATAGTTTCCCGGCACGAACCACCGCAGCACCAGCCCGAACACATAGGTCAGCAGGATGCCCGTCACAAAGGCCGGGATGGCCATCAGCGCCTGGTTCACGGCGGTCATGGCCCGGTCCAGCCGCCCTCCGGCGTGGCGGGCGGTGAAAATGCCCAGGGGGATGGAAAAGGCCAGGATCAGCACAAAGGACATCCCCGTCAGAAGCCCCGTCACCGGCAGCTTCCCCGCCAGCATGGACGACACCGGCATTTTATAGCTGTAGGACGTGCCGAAGTCCCCCTTCAGGGCCCCCAGCACCCACTGGACATACCGCTCTAAAAACGGCCGGTCCAGTCCCATTTCCGCCCGCAGGGCGGCAATGCGCTCCGGGGTGGCCTCGGTACCCAGCAGCTTCACCGCCGGGTCCCCGGGGATCACCTGGAACGCCAGAAACGCCAGAAAAGAGACGATGACCATGGTCAGCAGCATCAGTCCGATTTTCTTGGCCGCGTATTTCATGGTCATCGCCTCTTTCAGTTCAGTATAACGTTACCGCTGGGTCAGATAGACCGTGGACAGATCCAGCACATAGATGGGATAGAACTTCAGTCCCCCCAGATCCTGCCGCATGGCCACCAGGTCGCACAGGTCCTGGATATACACGTTGGCGGCGGTGTCCGCCAGCATGGTCTCCATCTGCTTGTACAGGTCCGTCTGGGTGGCCTCGTCCGTGGCGTTGATGGCCTGCTGGAACAGGGCGTCATAGGCGGGGTTGCTGTAGTTGATGAAGTTCTTGGCATAGTCGGAGGTGAACCGCTCCAGCATGGCCCGGGCGGTCATATTGGCGGCGTCCACGCCCACCACCGTGGCCTGGAACTGACGGCCGTTATAGATGGTGTCCAGCCAGGTGCTCCATTCCACCGGCTGGATGGTCACGTTGATCCCCGCCTCCCGCAGCTGCTCGGCCACCACCTCGGCGGTGTCCATATGGGGCTGATAGTTGTTGGGGACGGAGATGGTCATGTCGAAGCCGTCGGGATACCCGGCCTGGGTCAGCAGCTCCTTGGCCTTGGCCACGTCGTGGGGATACTTATCCACCAGCTCCGGCAGGAAATACTTGGTAAACGCGGGATAGATGCTGCTGCCCACGGCGGTGCCGTGGCCGTCGGCCACCATGTCCATGATGCCCTGCCGGTCGATGGCATAGCACAGGGCCTGGCGCACCATCTGATTGTCAAAGGGCTTGGCCTGGTTGTTCAGATAGATGGCCTGCACCAGGTTCATGGTGCCCTCCAGCACCTGGAAGCTCTGGTTCAGCTGGGAGGCCTGGGCAGAGGTCAGGTGGGCGCACAGGTCGATGGACCCGCCGTTCAGATTCATCACCAGAGCGTCGGCATTTTCGCAGATTTTATAGGTGACCTTGTCCAGCCACGCCGGGGCGCCCCAGTAATCCTCGAACCGCTCCATGACGAAGTCCTGCTGGGGGGTCCGGGACACGAACCTGAAGGGGCCGGTGCCCACCGGAGCCGTGTCCTGATTTTCATAGTCCGCGGGGATGATGGCGGCCGTCATATAGCTGATGAACTCCAGGTCCCGCTGTGCGATGGTAACGGCAACGGTCTTTTCGTCCAGGGCCTCGACACTCTTGACAGCAGAAAACGCCGCTACCAGAGGCTTCTCCTGACCCTCCGGCACAGCGGCGCAGCGATTGATGGAATATACAACATCCTCTGCGGTCACTGTCTGGCCGTTGTGGAACTTCACTCCCTCACGAAGCGTGAAGGTATAGGTGGTTCCATCCTCGGACAGCGTGTATTTCTCCGCCACAGCGGGGATCATTTCGCCGTCGGAATTGGGCTTCACCAATCCCTCGAAGATGTTGAACAAGACCTCTCTGGTTCCTGCGGCCACCGTCTGGTGGGGGTCAAGACTGTCGTCCAGGTCCTGGGCGATGCCAACGGTGATCTCGCCACCCTTGACCGGTTCGCCCGTTTTGCCGTTATTTCCTTGTCCGCCGGGGTCCTTGCTGCCGTCTCCGCATCCCGGGAGTACGGCGCCGACCATTACCAGCGCCAGGAAAAGAGCCAATAGTTTCTTCTTCATAGCTTTCTCCTTTTTCCTTGCCGCGACCTTGGCGGCAAGCCAGAAATAATGGTGTCAGGCGGCAGTGCGGACAGGCCCCGCCGCCCCTATTCAATTGTCGAAGTGGACTGTACCACATTTCCCCGTGGATTGCAAGGGCTTTTCGCAACTTTTCTCCCGGAATGTGAAAATTTTATCCATCTGTCGCCGTTTTCCCGGTTTTTTCCGCCGGTAGAGGGGGCTGCCTCCGGAACACAACATTGTGCACAATGACGTGCCATTTCCTCTGGGGAAAATATGGCGTCTGAGGGGGTTGTTTTGTGCAAATTGTGGTGTTATACTGTGCAATTGCGTGCCAGTATATTTTGGATAAGAGGTGTGTTTCATGGAAGCGACGCAAAAAAAGAGCGCCCTGTCCGTCAACATGACGGAAGGCTCCCTGTGGAAAAATATGCTGCTGTTCAGCCTGCCCCTGATGCTGACCCAGGTGCTGGAGGTGCTGTTCAACCTCAGCGACGTGGCCATTGCCGGCAAGTTCGCGGACTACCGGGCGCTGGGAGCCGTGGGCTCCACCACGCTGCTGGTGTCGCTGTTCACGGGACTGCTGATCGGCATGGGCAGCGGCGTCAACGTGGCGGTGGCCCGGGGCCTGGGCATGGGGGATAGGCAGCGGGTGGAAAAAACCGTTCACACGTCCTTTGTGCTGTGCGCCGCCATCGGCGTGGTGCTGTGCCTGATCTGTGTTCTGCTGGCCAGGCCCATGCTGACCCTGCTGCACACCAAGGACGAGCTGATGGACGGGGCCGTCCTCTACCTGAAGATATACGCCCTGAGCATGCCGGCCATGGCCGTGTACAACTGCGGCAACGGCATCATGAGCGCCGTGGGCGACACCCGGCGGCCTCTGCTGTATCTGTCCGTTGCCGGTGTGCTGAACGTGGTTCTGAACCTGTTCTTTGTGATCCGCTGCCACATGGCCGCCGAGGGCGTGGCCATCGCCAGCGTCATCGCCCAGTGCCTGTCGGCCCTGCTGATCGTGCTGCACCTGCTGCGGCGGAAGGACGCCTGCCGCCTGGAGCTGCGCCGCCTCCGGGTCCATCCCCAGGAGGCCCGGCGGGTCCTGGCCATCGGCATCCCCACGGGGCTGCAGAACGCCATTTTCGCCGTGGCCAACCTGTTTGTCCAGGTGGGCCTGAACTCCTTCGACGCCGTGACGGTGTCCGGCAGCTCCGCCGCCGCCAACGCCGATACCCTGCTGTTTAACATGATGGCGGCCTTCTATACCGGCTGCGCCAGCTTCGTCAGCCGGAACTGGGGCGCCGGCAAAACCGAGCGCATCGTCAAAAGCTACCTGGTGAGCATGTGCTACGCTGCCGGGGTGGGGGCCGTGTGCGGTCTGCTGCTGCTGTTTTTCGGCCGGAGCTTCCTGGGCCTGTTTGCCAACGAGACGGCGGTCATCGACGCGGGCATGCAGCGGCTGCGGATCATGAGCTTTTCCTATGTGGTGTCCCCGCTGATGGACGCCAGCATCGCCGCCTCCCGGGGCATCGGCAAAAGCGTAGGCCCCACAGTGATCGTTATTCTGGGTTCCTGCGTGTTCCGGGTCATCTGGGTATACACCGTGTTCGCCTGGCTGGGCACCATCACCTCCCTGTACCTGCTGTATATCTTCTCCTGGGCCATCACCGGCGCCGCGGAGATCGTCTATTTCCGCCGCAGCTATCAAAAGGTCATCCTGTCGGCCCAGAGCTGGTAAAGACTTCTGCGGCCCGCTGCGCAGGGCTGGACTTGTTGACAGGTTAAAAAACCGGGACGCTGGGGCGTCCCGGTTTTTTTGCGAAATGGTTAATAAATAGGGCTTATTCCTGGTCCAGGACCAGCTCCATGGTGTCCTGGGCGATCATCAGCTCCTCGTTGGTGGGGACCACCATGACGATGACGGGGGCGCCGTCCCGGGAGATGATCTGCTCCTTGCCCCGGCAGTTGTTCTTCTCCGGGTCGCAGGTGATGCCCATGAACTCCAGGCCCTGGAGGATGTGGGCCCGGGTCTCGGGTGCGTTTTCGCCCACGCCGGCGGTGAACACCACCACGTCCACGCCGCCCATGGCGGCGGCATACTCGGCGATCATCTTGCGTACCCGGTACTCGAAGATCTCCAGGGCCACGGTGGCCCGGTGATGGTCCTTCTCTGCCGCCTGCTCCAGATCCCGGAAGTCGGAGGACACGCCGGACAGGCCCAGCATGCCGGATTCCTTGTTCAGCAGGTTCACGGCCTCGGAAATGGTCATGTCGTACTTGTTGGCGATGAACTCCACAACGCCCACGTCCATATCACCGGCCCGGGTGCCCATGGGCAGGCCCGCCAGAGGTGTCAGGCCCATGGAGGTATCCACGCAGCGGCCGCCGTCGATGGCGGCCAGGGAGGAGCCGTTGCCCAGGTGGCAGGACACCACCTTCAGCTCCGCCGGGTCGCGGCCCAGGATCTCCGCCGCCCGCAGGGACACATAGCGGTGGGAGGTGCCGTGGAAGCCATAGCGGCGGATCTTGTCCTTCTCGTAATACTCATAGGGGATGGAGTACAGATAGGCGTGCTCGGGCATGGTCTGGTGGAAGGCCGTGTCGAACACCGCCACCTGGGGCACGTCGTGGCCCAGGACGGCCCGGCAGGCCTCGATGCCGATGATATTGGCGGGGTTATGCAGAGGAGCCAGGGGGGTGCAGTCCTCCACCGCCTGCATCACCTGGTCGGTGATGAGGACGGAGCTGGCGAAGCTCTCGCCGCCGTGGACCACCCGGTGACCCACCGCGTCGATCTCCTTCATGGAGGAGATGACGCCGTTGTCCGGGTCCACCAGGGCGGACAGCACCGCCTGGATGGCCTCGGAATGGGTGGGCATGGGGACGTCCGCCGCCGATACGGCGGCCTTGCCCTCCACCTGGGGCTTATAGGTGAATTTTCCGTCAATGCCGATGCGCTCGCACAGGCCTTTGGCCAGCAGATGGCCGGTTTCCGGGTCCAGCAGCTGATACTTCAGGGATGAGCTGCCGGCATTGATGACTAATACTTTCATGAAAGACCTCCTTGATTTTTGGTCCCACATTACATGCTGCAGGTTCCTTCTTCTCTATCTCGCAGGATATTGTATCGAAAAGACGGCGGCTTGGCAACCTTTTTTGGAAATAACTGGAAGCAAAATAAAAAAATAGCGGTCAAGGTTTTAACAATGTCAGGTATAGGAAACGGCTGTATTTCATAGGCGGACAAATATGTGAAAATCCTGGCAAACGGGTGAATCTGCTTGTCAGAAATTTCACGGAGTATCCGCCTGTCAGGCGGGAAGCGGTCGATAGGAGCCAAGGAAAGTCTGTCCGTCACAGGGGGACAGATGGGAAGCGCTTTCCCGGAAAACGGGGTGAAAAAAGCCCCGGCAGCGGCGCTGCCAGGGCTTCCATATTCTGGTAATTATTGCAGGATGCGGGCAGCAGACTCCTCGGCGAACTGCTTGCTGTAGAGATCGTGGTAATAGCCATGGCGGCGCAGCAGCTCCTGATGGGTGCCCTGCTCCACGATGCGGCCGTCCCGGACCACCAGGATCATGTCCGCCTTGCGGATGGTGGAGAGCCGGTGGGCGATCAGGAAGGAGGTGCGGTCCTGGAGCAGGTGGTCGATGGCCTGCTGGATCAGCTGCTCGGTCTGGGTGTCGATGGAGGAGGTGGCCTCGTCCAGGACGAAGATGCGGGGGTCCGCCAGCACGGCCCGGGCAAAGGAGATCAGCTGCTTTTCGCCGGTGGAGAGCCGTCCGCCGCCCTCGCCCACGTCGCTGTCCCAGCCCTTTTCCAGCTTGGCCACCACCGTGTCGGCGGACACGGCCCGGGCGGCGGCCTCCACCTGCGCATCGGTGGCATCCAGCTTCCCGTAGCGGATGTTCTCCCGGACGGTGCCGGAGAACAGGTGGGGGTCCTGGAGCACATAGCCGATGCTGCTGTGGAGCCACAGCTGGCTGCGCTGGCGATAGTCCACGCCGTCGATGAGAATCTGGCCCTCCGTGGGCTCGAAGAAGCGGCAGGCCAGGTTCACCAGGGTGCTCTTACCCGCGCCGGTTTCGCCCACGATGGCCACGGTGGATCCCTGGGGAATGTGCAGGGAGAAGTGCTCCAGCACGTTGCCGCCGCCGTCGGGATAGCGGAAGGTCACGTCCCGGAACTCGATCTCGCCCCGGATGGGCTCCCAGTTCTCCCGCTTGGGGTGGAAGGCGTCGCCGTACTTTTCGATGACCTCCGGGGCGTCCTGAATCTGGGGGGTCTTGTCCATCAGGTCCATGACCCGCTCGATGGACGCCTGGAGGGAGATAAACTCCGCGATGTTGGCGGCGGTCATCTGGATGGGCTCGAAAATGCCCACGGCATAGGTGGTGAAGGTGGAAAGGGTGGCCAGCTCCAGCAGTCCCCCCGACACCATATACCCGCCCCGCAGCAGCACGATGGCCACGGCCATGGTGCTGGCAAACAGCACCAGCGGGATATAGATGGCGTTGAGCCGGGCCGCGCCGATGCCGGCGTCGTGCATCTGGCGGGTCAGGGCCCGGAAGGCGGCCACGGTCTGCTCCTCGGTGCCCAGGGTCTTGGTGGTTTTGGCGCCGGTGATGCCCTCGTTGAAGGAGCCGGTGATGCGGGAGTTCAGCTTCCGGACCTTCCGGTTCCAGCGGAGGATGCGGTTCTGGAAATATCCGGTGAGCACCGCCATCACCGGAACGATGACGATGACCACCAGGGCCAGCCGCCAGTTCAGGGCCAGCATGGCCGCAAAGGTGCCCAGCACATAGAACAGGGCCCAGAGGATATCCGTCATGTTCCAGGCGATCATGCTGGCGATGCGGTTTGTATCGCTCATGACCCGGGTCAGCAGATAGCCCACGGGGGTTACGTTATAGAAGGAGAAGGACAGGGTCTGGAGATGGTGGAACAGGGAGCGGCGCATATCCCGGCCCATATTCATCTCGATGGTCATGGAGTTCCGGGCGAAGGCCACCACGGACAGAGCCTGTAAAAGAATTACCAGCAGATACACCAGGGAGAAGGGCACGATGCCCCGGAGGGAATCCGCCTGGATGAAGTTGCGGATGGCGTAGCGCTGGAACAGGGGAATGGCCACGTCCACCAGGGCGCACAGGCCGTTGAACACCAGCATCCCCACAAAGTCCCGGCGGAAGGGCCGCACAAAGGGCGTGAGCCTTTTCCAGATGCTCCAGTCAAAGGATTTTGTATAATCTTTCTCGTCGAAGGCAGCCATCAGGCGTTCCCTCCTTCCTCCACCAGCGCGCGGTCATCGCTGCGCATCTGGATGTCGTAAATATCCCGGTAAATGCCGGGGCGGTCAATCAGCTCCCGGTGGGCGCCCAGGGCGGACACCCGGCCGCCGTCCAGCACCAGAATGCGGTCGGCCTGCATCAGGGTGGTGACCCGGTGGGAGATCAGCAGCACCGTGGCGCTGTGCAGGGTGTCCCGCAGGGCGGTGCGGATCTTGGCGTCGGTTTCGGCGTCCACGGCGGACAGGGAGTCGTCAAACACCATAATGGGGGCCTGCTGCATCAGCATCCGGGCGATGGCCACCCGCTGCTTCTGTCCGCCGGACAGGGTCACGCCCCGCTCGCCCACCACGGTGTCGTACCCCTGGGGGAAGGCGGAGATGGCCTCGTCCACGCAG
>UMCG01046117.1_pt1 | contig 20531 bp, 20 predicted proteins | sample 1964181 | NCBI WGS metagenome assembly UMCG01 (sample SAMEA4835963, study PRJEB28245) | human gut metagenome | biome: gut microbiome; material: fecal sample | place: Denmark | collected 2008 | reverse complement strand
GTAAGAGATTCGTAGCTCTTGCCACCACAGTTGCTTGTTGTGTCTTTATGGTGGGCTGCGGGTTGAAAAATCCAGCAAAGGCACCATTCAGCAGCACGGATTGTAAAAAGCTGTCTTTGGAAGATGCCATCTCTGAATTGCAGACTGCTGGCTTTACTGAAATAACAACGGAAGAAGTTGAAACGGTCTCGTTGTCTAAAAATGACAAGGTGGAAAGCATTACCATTGACGGCGAGGATAATTATAAAAAGGATCAGGCGTGGGAGAGCAATGTTCCAGTTGAAATCACTTCGTACAAGCTAAAGCAGTTCCCCGTGGAAATGAATGTGGAGACAAATGGAGAAAGCGATGCCCCTATATTTGTCGTTCATACCAATTTGCCGGAGGGTGCGACACTGCGATTTAGCTTAGTAGGAAATGACTTTGAGAAAAGCGAAACGGTTAAAGTGCAAAATGGAACAGCAGAAAGCAATGACGCATTTCATGGAAGCAGGCCATTGCAGGGAGAATACGTTTTCACCGTCACAATGGACATGAAAGACCAGCTTTGGAACGGCGTATCTAACGAAGTTGGAATTGAGGGTGAATGCCTTACAGGAGAACTGGTCAGAAAAAAAGACGATTCAAATGCGCAGTATGTTTATCTGGAATATCCATACACAGCCGTAAGTGAAGAAAACGAATCTTCCCATCAAATTTCAGAGAATGAGATGACCGCATTGCTTGAAAATGCTTTAGAGCGTGGTTTTGGCTCTGACTATCAACTGGAAAAGGACGATTCGGGGTATACAATCTATATCTGGTCGGATGGCAATGCAATGTGCGCTACGCTGGCGAAGTCGGGAAATGCGGCACAGAAAAACGCGTGGAAGAATATTGTATCGACAACAGTTGAAGCGTCCAAGACCATACAGGATAAATTGGTAGAAAACGGGTATGGCGACTATGTATCGGTAATAAACATCCTGAACGATGTGGATCACGACTATGTTTTGTGTACAGCGTCGATGGGTGCGCTGCTGTATGACTGTACAGAATGATGTTTCGATTTTGTTGAGATTAACAGAATCACCTTAAAAACCATCTTGCCGAGGGCGGCAAAATGGTGGAAGTTCACAGAATGTTTACATTTGCAAGCCCTGAAACTGCCCTTTGGGGCAAAAGATGTCCCACTATGTCCCGCTTTTTGTGGTATAATTAGTACAGTGGATTTATGAAAGAAGCCCCACGGTGGCAGCACCGAGGGGCTTTTATCATACCCGGGTGTGTCGCAGGACCGGCGGCACCACATAGATGCCCTGTCAGGCTTTATGTCTGGCAGGGCATTTTTTATTGCTCAAAAAACGGAGGGGTCATAAATGGCAAGGCGAAGCGATGAGCGAGAAGCCGCCCGCGCTGAGTACATGGCCCGGAAGGAAAAGGGCGGCGAAGTCAATCTTCGGCAGCTGGCGGATGATCTGCACCTCAAGTACGATACCGTCCGGCGGTGGAAGTCCAAAGATGCCTGGGATGCTCCTGCCGGCAGAAAGCCGGGCGGACAGCCCGGGAATCAAAACGCCGTGGGAAACAGCGGCGGCGGGGCACCGGCGGGCAACCTGAACGCCGAGAAAGACGGTGCCTATTCCCGAATCTTCTTTGATAAGCTCACCCCGGCGGAACAGGATGCCTTTGACACGGCACCCCGGGACGGCGTGGAAGCCCTGCGGCATGAGATGGGACTTCTCAAACTGCGGGAGCTGAAGATTCTGGATAAGATCAAAGAGTACGAGGACATGGACCCGGACACATTGATAACATCCAGCGTGCTGGATATGCGTGTTCCGGGTAAGGTCGGCAAAACGGGGAAAAAGGATGACGGCAAGGTACAGACCATGGGAATGTACAGCCGTGATACCCCTTTTGCCAGAATCCTGAAATTACAGGATGCTTTATACAAAACGCAGGGCCGCATTGCCGCTGTTGCCGGTGCGCTACGGGCAGCGGAGGAATCCGACCGCCGCATGGAACTGGAAAAGCAGCGGTTGGAACTGCTGCGGATCAGAGCAACGGGCGAAGTGCCGGAGGACGGTGACAAAGATGGCCTTGTTCACGACTAAGGGAATCGCGGATTGCCTGAACCTGACAGAACGCCGGGTGAGGGAACTGCGGGATGAAGGCGTGCTGACCGAGGAACGCCCGGGCATTTTCAACCTGAAAACAGTGGTGCGGCAGTACGTCGCCTACAAGACCGGCGGCACCAAGGACGACCAATCCCGGTTGGCCGCTGCCCGAGCGGACCGGGAGGAAACCCGGGGCAAGATCGAGAAGATGAAGATGGAGGAAGCCAAGGGAAACCTCCACCGCACGGAGGACATCGAGAACGGCTTGAAGACTGCCTTTGCAAATTTCAAGGACAGGCTGGAAGCAATCCCGACCAAGTATGCGGACACCATGGCTCAGTTGACCGACCCGGCGGATGCCAGCGACATCCTGCGCAAGGCCATACAGGAAGCGTTGGTGGAACTCTCCAATCCCGATATTGCCTTGAAAGCACCCGAGGGGGAGGATGCCGAAGATGAGCAGAAAGAATAAATGCCGGGGCTGTGTATGGGGCACCCGGCTGAACGAGATCACGGCGTTCTGCCCGTTCCGGCAGTGCGTCAAAAAGGGAGGCGGCGGCAATGGCGATGATCCACATGGAACCGCAGACGCTGCAGCTGTTCGAGCGGGTCCTGGGAACGCTGAAACCGCCCCCGAACCTGACACTGAGCCAGTGGGCGGATAAATACCGCCGCCTGTCCGCCGAAGCGTCTTCGGCAAAAGGCCAGTGGAACACCGACAACGCCCCCTTTCAGAGGGAAATCATGGACGCAATCGGCGATGTCCATATCCGCAAGGTGGTGGCGATGATGTGCGCCCAGGCCGGGAAAACGGAGGGGCTGATCCTCAACACCGTCGGCTTCTACATGAGTTACTACCCGGCTCCCATTATGATCGTGCAGCCCACCGTGAACCTGGGCGAGAGCTTTTCAAAAGACCGTCTGGCAACCATGATCCGGGATACGCCGATTCTCCGGGGGCTGGTGGACAACAAAAGCCGCTACTCCGGCAACACTATCACCAAGAAAAATTTCCCCGGCGGACAGCTGACGATCATCGGCGCAAACTCGCCGACCGATCTTCGTGGCCGCCCCATCAAGGTGCTGCTGGCGGACGAGGTGGACGCCTACAAAGCCAGTGCTGGCAAAGAGGGCGACCCGATCATGCTGGCCGAGGAACGCCAGACCACCTACTGGGATCACAAAACGGTGCTGGTTTCCACCCCGACCACCAAAGCCAGCAGCCGTATCCTGGACGAGTTCAACGCTTCCACACAAGAGGAATGGAACATCCCTTGCCCAAACTGCGGCAAGTACCAGCCTTTTGTGTGGGATGGGATGGTGTTCGACAAGGAGAAGTGGCCGAAGGGCGGCGTACAATACCGCTGCGCTGAATGTGGGTGCCTGGATAATGAGTTCAGGTGGAAGAAAAACAGCATCCACGGCAAGTGGGTGGCGGCACACCCTGAGCGGAAAGTCCGGGGCTTCCACATGAACAAAATGGGGTCAACGCTCTGCGGCTGGAATGAAATCGTCGAGAAATTCATTGCGGCTGATCTGGACGCTTCCCGGGGCGACTACGAGAAGATGCAGGTCTTCGTGAACACGAACCTGGGTTTGCCGTGGGAGGAACCGGGCGAAACGGTAGAAACCGCCGCCCTGATCGACCGCCGCGAGTTCTACGAGGCCGAGGTGCCCGACGGCGTTCTCTACTTGACTTGCGGCATTGATACCCAAGACAACCGCTTTGAGGCGGAAGTCGTGGGCTGGGGTATCGGCAAGGAAAGCTGGGGCATCCGATACCAACGTATTTACGGCGACCTGAAACGGGGCCAGGTATGGGCTGACCTTGACGATTTCCTTTCCACCACATGGAAGAAGCGGGATGGCACAGAGCTTTCCATCCGTGCGGCCTGCATGGACAGCGGCGGACATTTCCCGGATCAGGTCATCAGATTTTGCAAAGAGCGGGAAGACCGCCACATTTGGGCAATCAAAGGCCGCGGCGGTATGGATGTACCCTACATCCGAAACCCGACCAAGAATAACCGCGTCGGCGGTGAGCTTTTTGTGCTGGGCGTTGACACCGGCAAAAATGCCGTGCTTGCCCGGTTGAAAGTGCTTATCAAGGGTCCGAACTACTGCCACTTTCCGGCGGCAGAGGATGCAGGCTATGACGAGGCTTATTTCAAGATGCTGACCGCAGAGCATAAAGTGACCCGCTGGAAAGGCGGGCGCAAGGTGGAACGGTGGGAGCTGAAAGACCCGGCACAGAAGCGCAATGAGGCTTTTGACATCAGAAACTATGCCACCGCCGCGCTGGAAATCAGCAATCCCCCCGGCCTGGAAATCCCGGGCGAGGATGCACCGCGCCCGGCAAAGCCGCAGCACCAGTACCGCAGAAGAAGATCGGGAGGAATTTAACCGATGTCGATCATATCAAAAGAAATCGCAAAGCAGCATTTGGAGATGTGGCTCAAGGCGGAGAAAGCAGTTTCTACCGGCCAGAGCTACCAGATCGAGCAGATGCAGCTTACCCGCGCCAGCCTGAAACAAATCCGGGAAAGCATTTCCTTTTGGGAGAGCAAGGTGGCAGAAGCCGAGCGGGAGGAACAGGGGCGGGGCAGAAACCGTATCTACCATTTCGCCCCGCATGATGTGTAAGGACGGTGGGAACCATGGTAAATATTCTGGATAAGGCAATCGCGGCGGTTTCCCCCATTGCGGGCTATCGACGCGCCACGGCCAGAGCAGCCCTGTCCATCCTGAACAACGGCACGGGCTATGGAAACTATGGCGCATCCCATACGTCCAGAGCCATGCGCAGCTGGCACGTCGGCGGCGGATCGTCAAAAGAGGACATCGAGGACAACCTTGATACCCTGCGCAAGCGGAGCCGGGATGCTTACATGGGTATCCCTCTGGCGGCTGGCGCATTGAAGACTTTGCGCACCAACGTAGTGGGGTCTGGTCTTGTGCCAACGCCGCAGGTCGATGCAGATTATCTGCATCTGACCGAAGAACAGGCAGACCAGCTGCAAGCGCAGATCACCCGGGAATTTAATCTCTGGGCAGACAGCACGGCTTGCGATGCAAGCGGCATGGACAATTTCTGGCGGATGCAGACATTGGCGTTCACCAGTTTTCTGATGAACGGTGACGCTTTTGCCGCAGTCCAGTACAGAGAACGCCCGAACTGGCCGTATGCTTTGCAGCTGCGCTTGATCGAAGCGGACCAGGTGTGCAGCCCTGGGCGTTCGGATCGACTGGCACCCTGCAAGGTGGGCGGCGAAGATGTGTTCCAGATCGTACAGGGCGTGGAAACAAATGAGGCCGGAGAAATAATCGCTTACTGGGTTGCCAATCGGCACCCGCTGGAATATGACAACCCGGTGCCGCTGGCATGGAACCGAGTAGAAGCCCACGACCCGGCAACTGGCGCACCGAACATCCTGTGCATCACGCAGAGAGAACGCGCCGGGCAGCGGCGGGGCGTTCCGATCCTTGCCCCGGTATTGCCCACTCTGAAACAGATGGGGCGGTACACGGAAGCGGAACTGGCGGCGGCCATTGTTTCGTCGTCTGCAACGCTGTTCATCCAGCGAGATGCAGAAACGAACCAGGCACCGTTTGGCGAAGAACCGCAGGATAAAGCTGCTGATCCGAATACCCCTCCCGATGAACTGGCAATCAACCTTGGCCCGGCGGCGGTGTTTGATCTCGCCCCGGGCGAAAAGGCGAACCTGATCGACCCGAAGCACCCGACCACGACATACGATGGCTTTATGTCGGCAATGTCGAATCAGGTTGCAACGGGAATCGAAGTGCCAAGTGAAGTGCTGTACAAGAAATTCAGCTCCAACTATTCTGCATCCAGAGGCTCCCTCAATGAATTTTGGAGGACGTGCGGGGTGATGCGGGATAGCTTTGCAGACGATTTCTGCCAACCGACTTACGAGAAGTGGTTTGCCGAGGCGGTAGCCCGTGGGCGTATCAATGCCCCGGGCTTTTTTGATGACCCGGCCATTGCAAAAGCCTATACGGGCTGCATCTGGAACGGGCCTGCTCGGACGAACCTTGACGCCAAGAAGGAAATCGAGGCGGCGATCCTGCGCATGGACAAGGGAATCAGCACTGCCGAGCAGGAAACTGCGCAGATGACCGGCGGAAGCTGGCGGGCAAATATGCGCCAGCGCAAGTCCGAAATGGAGAAAATAAAGGAGGTAGGGTGCGATGGGCAAACCCAGTTCCAAGACGACCCCGAAGACGACAAATAACAAGTTCTGGAAGTTCTGCAATCTGGCTGACAGCCAGAAAGCGGAGCTTTTTCTTTACGGCGATATTTCTGAAACGAGCTGGTGGGGTGATGAAGTTACCCCGAAACAGTTTGCGGACGATCTCGCCGCTCTGGGCGATGTGACCGAAATCACCGTGTACATCAACTCCGGCGGAGGTGATGTTTTTGCAGCTCAGGCCATTGGCAATCAGTTGGCCCGCAATGCTGCCACTGTGACCGCCCACATCGACGGCCTGTGCGCCAGTGCCGCCACCATTGTTGCCTGCCACGCCGACAAGGTGGTGGCAGCAGCGGACAGCACCTACATGGTCCACCCGGTCAGCATGGGGCTGTGCGGGTATCTGACGGCGGACGAGATGCGGAACTACCTGAAAGCTCTGGATGCTACCAGGGAGAGCATTGTATCTCTGTATGCCAAAAAGACCGGCCATGATGCGGATGAGTGCGCAAAGTGGATGGATGAAACAAACTGGTGGACGGCAGACGAAGCCAAGGAAAACGGCTTTGTGGACGAGGTGGACGACGCTGAGGAAGACGCTGTGGTGGAGAACCGCAACGGCATCCTGTTCGTCAACAGCGTCGGCACCCACCTGCCTTTCAACGAGGCACCCGAATTTGTCAGAAACCGGGCAAAGGCTAAACCGCCCGCCGTCCGGCCTGAAAATAACCACCCGGCGGAACCGCCGGAACACAACGACCATGGGGAGGTAAAAGACATGGAAATCAAGACCAAGGATGATCTCCGCAAGGCGTACCCTGATATGGTGGCGCAGATCGAGAATGACGCCGCCGTTGCAGAGCGCACCCGCATTCAAGAAATCGAGGCCATCACGATCCCGGGCACCGAGGATCAGGCGGAGGAAGCCAAGTTCACCAAGCCGGTGGATTCTGCATCCTATGCCAAGACCGTCATCGCCAACATGAAGGCCAAGCAGCAGACGCAGAGCAAGACCTACCTGGCACAGGCGCAGGCCGCAGCACAGAACTCTGGCGCAAACGCCATCGGCAACCCGCCGCCCGCAGATGTTGAGCCGGAGAACGCAAAGGGCAACGCCCTGCTGGATGCCATCCACAAGGTGAACGGCGTGAAGTAAGGAGGGCAAGGCTATGAGCATGGATCTGGAAAAGAAGACGTTCAGCACTGCGCCGGAGTATTTCCTTGCCGGCGCGACCATTGGCATTGCCAAGGCCACCAAAAAGGCAAGCGCAGCAGTTGCAGCACACGCCCCGGTTCTGCTGGACAGTGACGAGGTGAAGCCCATCGCAAAGGTGGACGGCAGCAATCCTCTGTCCGTTACCGGGCTGTACGGCATTACCGCAGACAGTGCCGAAGCGGGTGAGGAAGTTCCTGTTTATCTGACGGGTGAGTTCTTCGCCGATGCGCTGGTGCTGCCCGAGGGCGTGAAAGCAGCGGACATCGAAGTTGCCCTGCGAAACCTGGGCATTTTCCTGAAGTGATAGGAGGATAAAAAGCTATGGCTAACGAAGTAAGCATTTACGATCCCCGGTATCTGGCAGAGGTCGTGCGCACCACTCCCCCGGTGCATACCTTCTTCCTTGATACCTATTTCAGCAACATCAAGACCTTCCCGACCAAGGGTGTGGACATCGACATCGTGAAGGGTGACCGCCAGATGGCATCTTTCGTGCATCCGCTGGTGGGCGGTCAGGTACTCCGCGATCAGGGCTACAAGACCGAGAGCTTTACCCCGCCCCTCATCAACCCGCTGACAATCACCACCGCCAATGATGCTCTGGAGCGCGCACCCGGCGAAGACCTGTACTCCGGCAAGACCCCGGAGGAACGCGCCGCACAGCAGCTGATCGAGGACTATAAGCGTCTGGACGATGCTGCTACCCGCCGCGAGGAGTGGATGGCCGTCAAGACCATCATGGACGGCCAGATTCCCATTATCGGCAACGGTGTGAGTAAGGTCATCGACTTCGGCTTCACCAACAAGGTAAAGCTGGAAGGAACCAAGCAGTGGGGCAAGTCTGCCGCAAAGCCGCTGGACGATCTGGAAGACTGGGTGGATCAGGTGCTGACGAACGGCTTTGCAAATGTGGATCACGCCGTCATGGGCAAGACTGCCCTGCGGAACTTCCTGGCAGATGCCGAGGTGCAGAAGATGCTGGACAACCGTCGCATCGAACTGGGTAAGATTGACCCCAAGGACCTGCCCAACGGTGTGCGTTACATCGGTCACCTGAACAAGCCCAACCTGGACATCTACAGCTACGGCGAAGTCTATCTGGACAACTGGACTGATCCGGCCAACCCCGTCACCAAGCGGCTGGTGGACGACAACAAGGTCGCTCTGCTGCCGTCTAATCCGGGCTTTATGCGGGCTTATGCGCTGACCTCGTACATCGACGACACCAAGCGCACCATCACCGCACAGACCCCGCGCCTGCTGCGTACCTATGTGAAGCACGGTCCTGACCGTATGATTCTCGAACTGCAGACCCGCCCGCTGACGATTCCTGACAAGGTGGACAGCTGGCTCGTTGCGGAGGTCTGCTAAGACCATGCTGGACGTGGATGACAAGTACGGCACACCCGACACCCCATTGCAGCTGCCCACGTTCAAGGACTTTGTGGCGCAGGATGTGCAGACCGTTTTCTTTAACCTGGACGAGTTCGCCGAGAAACGCTACATCGACGGGAAAGAAATGGCCTGCATTACCCAGCACCCCGGCGTGACCGAACGTGCAGCACACTGGGAAGGCGGCGCAAAGCAGAGCTTCGACCAGGGAATGTACAAGGCTGACCTGCTCTTGTATGTCAAGAAGGAGGACTACGGTCCTATGCCGAAGAACGATAAGCTCATAACGCTGGATAAGAAGCGGGATTACAAGATCAAATCCTGCTCTCTGAAAGCCGGCGTATACCGCATGGAGCTTGAGCGCGTGAGAGGGTGAGATAAGTGGCCTACTTCAAAACCAGCTACGATGCTTCCAGCACCACGCTGTCTATCGACGATGAACAGGTTGCCCGTGCCCTCGGAGTGCTGGCGGACAAAACCCCGGCGGCACTGAAAGTGGCGATCAACACCACGGCGCGGCAGACCCGAAAGGTGATGCTGCAGGAAGTGAAGGAACGGTATGATCTCAATGCTGCCGGAAAGCGCATGATCGAAGACCTGCGCCAAAGGCAGAAAGCCACAAACCGCCGCCCGGCGGCAATCCTTGCCATTATGAAAAACGACCCCGGCGCATTCCGGGCAGACCTGGGCTATTTCCGAACCAGCCCCACAAAACCCTATATGGGTCCATCTGTCCGCAATGCGCCGCCATTTTTCCAGGCACACGTCCTGAAAGGCAGCCCGATGATTGACCTTGGCGGCACGAGCAGCAAGAGCAAGGGCTTCCTTGTGAAATTCCAGTCTGGGCATATCGGTATGGTTCAGCGGCAGCTTGGCGTACCGGCTGACAAAGACTATACCGCCAGCGGCAAGAAACGCTGGAAGCCCAATGAGAAACTTGTGACGATGCCCAGCCCTTCTGGCTCTGCCATGCACCATACTGTGTGGGAGATGCAGGAACAGACAGTGGAGCAGATGTTGCAGGACAACACCGAACGGCGCGTTCGGCAGTTGATTGCCAATGCGAAGCGAAAGGGCGTGATCTGATATGGCGGAGAAAATCGCTGGATATACCAGCGAGATGTGCCAGCAGGCCATGATCGACGAATTGACTGAACTTTTCCGGGGAATGACGTTTGGCGGGCAGGAAAGCCCCAAACCCCTGCAAATCTTCAAGCAGTTCCTGCCGATCCAGACGACCGACGATGATGAGGCGGATACAAACGATTCCCCTTACCCCTGCATCATCGTAATCGAGAGCAGCGGCGAACAGGACAACGAGCATGACCCGCAACTTGTCCTGTTGCAGCTTGTGATCTGCTGCTATGACCGCGGAATTGACCGACAAGGGTATGTAGACACCGTGAATGTGAAAGAAACTATTATGCAGCACTTCAAGCGGAAGCCGATTTTCGGCGGTGCTTTTGAAGTGTCATACCCCAGGAAATGGGAGCTTTCGGACGATGACGCGGATTACTACTATTGGGGAATCGTGAACCTCATTTGCAAAACCCCGAATGGTTTGAAAAATGAAGAAGTGGAGGCTCTGATATGAGTGACGAAAAGAAAACCACTGCGGCGGCAAAGAAAGCCGCGGCGGTGCAGGAGGAAGCTGTGGTGTACTGTGGCCCGACCATCAAAGGTCTGGCTCCGCAGTACACCGTTTTTGTGGGCGGTGTGCCCGCGAAGCTGGCGGAGAAGATGGAGGCAATCCCTGTGCTGAAAGCCTTGACGGTTCCCCGTGAGAAGTTCGCAGAGATGCGGGTGAAGGTCGAGCAGGACGGCACCAGGGAGAACACCCTCTATCAGCGGGCGGATGCTCTGCTGAAAGACGCTGTCACGAACACTGCGGCAGCAGAGTAAGGAGGATGTGAACTATGGCTGTTTCTCATGGCTTTAATCTGACCGAAGCGACCACCAGCGTTTCCGCGCCGGTACAGGTCAGCTCTGGCTTACAGATCATCGTTGGCACTGCCCCTGTCAACCAGCTGGCAAACCCGGCGGCGGCAGTAAACACCCCGCTGTACGTCAGCACCTACAAGGAGGCTGTGGCAGCGGTGGGCTGGTCCAGCGATTTTGCAAAGTACACCCTTTGCGAGGCAATCTCCGCCAACTTCCAGGTGGTTGGCACTGCACCTATCGTCGTAATCAATGTTCTTGATCCGAAAAATAAGAAGCACATCACCGCCCTGGACGAAACCTCTGTGCAGGTCAATGATGGCGTTGCTGAGATCGACAAAGTGGGCATTCTGCTGGAAAAGCTGGTGGTGAAGAAAGACACCACCACGCTGACGGCAGATGTGGACTACATCGCCAGCTTCAACGATGACGGTACTGTGAACCTTGCACTTATCACCGACGGTGCAGGCGACGGCGCAACCACCCTGACCGTTTCCGGCTCCATCCTGGATGCGTCCAAAGTGACTGCCGATGATATTGTTGGCGGTGTGAACGCTGCCACTGGCGCAGAGACCGGCCTTGAGGTGGTCCGCCAGGTCTACCCCAAACTGAGCAAGGCACCCGGCATCCTGCTGGCCCCTCGTTTCTCCAAAAACGCACAGGTCTGCGCTGCGCTGCAGGCCAAGTGCCGCAAGATCAATGGCCTGTTCAATGCCGTGTGCTTCATCGACCTGGACTGCAGTGCTGACGGCGCACAGAAGTACACCGATGTTGCGGAGCAGAAGACGAAGCAGACGGCGACCTCCCGCGAGGCGTACGCCCTGTGGCTGTACGTCAAGGTTGGCGAAACCGTGTACAGCGGCAGTTCCATGGCGGCAGCGGCGACCGTGTACAACGACAGTCAGAACGGCGACCGCCCCGTTGCAAGCCCTTCTAATGTCACAATTCCCATCTCTGCCGCCTGTCTGGAAGACGGCACGGAAGTGCTGATGGATCAGGAACAGGGCACCTTCCTGAACGACTTGGGCATTGCAACCTTCATCCGCTCCGGCACCGACTTTGTAATTTGGGGCAATGAAACTGCAGCCTACCCGAAAAACACCGACCCGAAGGATATGTTCCTGTGCATCCGCCGCTTCTTCAACTACGCATGGACCAGCTTTGTTCTGGACAACATGAGCAAGTTGGACAAGCCCATGAACCCCAAGCGGCTGCAGTCCATCATTGACAGCGAGAACATGAAGGGCAGCAAGTACGTTTCCGAGGAAGCCTGCGCAAGCTATCGCATGGTAGCTGACACCGAGAAAAACACCGCTGCGGAACTGGTAGCGGGTCACTACCACTTCTACCTCTACTGCACTCCGTTCCCGCCTCTGAAACAGGTGAATGTCACGATGGAGTATGAGGCATCCTCGCTCGTTACTGCCCTGAATCTGTGATAGGAGGATATGAACGATGAGCCTGAATATTTCGAGCAACCTCGTCCCCCAGGTCGTTAATAACTACAATGCCTACACCGGGGACGACAAGATGATCGGCTTGGCAGATGAAGTCACGCTGCCCAAGATCAAAAACAAGACCACCACCGTCAACGGCATGGGTATCGGCGGCGATGTTGACAGCCCTGTGCCGGGTCAGTTTGAGAGCATGGAAGCCACCCTGACCTGGAACACGCTGTACAGCTATGCCACCAAGATGCTGCATCCCGGCCGCTCTGTGCAGATTACCCTTCGTGCTGCTATGCAGAACGAAGACAAAGACGGCGGCTATACTTACAAGGGCCTGCGCATTGTGCTGGGCGGCAAGCCGAAAGAGCTTGACCCCGGCAAGCTGAAGCGGGCATCCACCATGGACAGTTCCACTACGCTGGAAGTGACCCGCTATCTTGTCGAGATCGACGGCGTGACCGTCATCGACATCGACAAGTACGCTGGTCGCTACTATGTTGATGGTGAGGACATCCTCGCCGAAGTAAACGCGCTGATCTGATAAGTTGGAAATTCAGCCGCTCCACTGTGGGGCGGCTGATTCTTTTTAGAGAAAGGAACATCAAGATGGGCAATATCGTTAAGTTCGCAAAACCGTACAGCTTCGAGGGCACCGAGTACACCGAGGTTGACCTCTCCGGCATGGATAAGCTGACGATCCAGGATATGATCGACATCCAGAAGAGCCTCGCCAACGAGCTTGCTTCTCTGGCTGCACTGGAAGCAACCACGTCCTTTGCACAGGAGATGGCGACCAAGGCCAGCGGCAAGCCCGTTGAGTTCTTCAAGCTCATGCCACGCGCCAAGATCAAGCAGGTGCAGACGGCGATCCTGCTGAGCCTGAACGCCAAGACCAAGAGCGACCCCGCCAAGCATATCGTCAAGTTCGACGCGCCCTACACCTACAACGGTGAGGAAAAAGCCGACATCAAAGGCAAAACCTTTGAGAGCGTCGATCTGTCCGGCGTAGGTGAACTGAACACCATGAGTGAATCCATGGCGGAAAATCGCCTGGCGGGTTATGGCTTTACCCCGGTGAACACCGGGCACAACTATGCCTATGTGTGCATCATCGCCAGCATGGGCACAGGCTACCCGGTGGACTATTTCACGGGTCTGCCCCTGTGCGAGGCGGCAAAACTGCGTGATGCCGTGGATGCGGATTTTTTCGAGTAAAGGGTGGAGCCAAGGCTCTGCGCCGGGCGGCAATTCAGCTGTCTATTGCCACGCACTCTAACATGACCGACTATCTTTCCATGCCGCGGAAAGAATTGATCCAGCTGTGTGAGGAGGTGTCCGAGGTATGGCAGGAAATGGCGCGTTAGACCTCAGCATCCGCATTATGGGCAAGGTCGATCCTTCTCTGGCGAAAAGCATAAGCCAGGTGAAGGGGCTGACTGGTTCCCTGACGGGCGGGCTACGGACAACCAACTCTCTTGCGAGTACGGTAGCCAACACGATAGGTGTCATCGGCAAGGCGGGACTTGGGCTGGCCGCTACGCTGACAGGCAGTGTGTTGGTAGGCATGAAGCGGGTGACGAACGAGGCATCCAAGCTGGAAGCGCAGATGGCCCCGGTTGTGCGCTATGTGAATGGTCTGGCAGATGCAAGCGGCAATGTGTCCGATGCGATAGCTGACAACGGAAAGACGTTCAAGCAGAACTACTCCGATATGGAGAACTACATCCAGCGGCTTAGTATGGACATCCCCCGCACCACAGAGCAGCTTACGACTATGAGTGCTGCGCTGGGTCAGTCTGGCAAGGACGTGACTGAGCAAACCAAGACTGGCATCCTCCGCGATACCGCTGTGGCAGCCACGGCAATGGATTTGGACGATCAGACCGCCGGTGACTACATGGCGAAGTGGGAAGCGTCTTTCACAAAGAGAGATGCTGACGGCAATAAGGTCAACTACTCCCACGACGATGTTATGCGGCTGATGAATCAGATTAACTATTTGGGCGCAAATAACGCAACCACGGCGGCGGAAATTGCATCCAGTGTGAACAAATCGGCTTCCATCGGTCAGCTTGCCGGTGTTGATCCCTCGACCACGGCGGCCATTGCGACGGCGATGCAGGCAACAGGCGTTGATACGGAACGCACGGGCACCACGATTTCCAGAATCTATACCAACATCTCCAAGGGAAGCAGCGCAACCAAAGCACAACATGAAATGTGGGAGGAACTGGGATTCACGGCCACGGGCATTGCATCCTCCATGCAGAAAGACGGAACGGGAACCTTGATGAAGGTCTTCGGAGCCATCAACCAGCTGCCGGACGAACGGAAAATTGCCGCACTGAATACGCTGTTTAACCAATGGGCGGTTGAAGGTGGCGCAAAGGTCACAAACAACCTTGACCTGCTGATGAAAACGCTGTCCGAAGTGAGCGATGAATCTGCTTACTCCGGCAGTATGGAGCGAGAGTTTGCTATCAACACGGGAACGGAAGAAAGCCTGCGCACCATGCGGGATAATGCCAAGACGGTGCTGATGCAGGACCTCGGCGATTCTTTCCTGCCGGCGCAGAAAGAATTGACCCGGTTGCAGCTGGACATCTACAAGGGCATCGACGAAAACTTGCCCGACCTGTCCAATCTGGCAAACTCCATCCTGCCCCTGCTGCGCACGGCAGTTGAAGGCATCGGCGGGGCGGTACAGGGAGCATTGCCATGGATTCAGCAGGGTATTGACTACCTGACCGACCACGGCCCAGAAGCCGCAGGCGCAATCGGTGCAATTCTGGCAACGCTGGCCGCTATGAGCATGGCTCCTACTGCATACAGCGCGGGAAGCACTGCGCTGAGCGTGGTGAAGAACCTGACGCTGGGCGGCAAGGCCAGCGGCGCACCCGGCGGACGATTCGGAGGGATCACCGTCGGCAACCTGATGGGGCTGCTCAGTCCGACCAGCCTTTTCCAGAACACCGTTTCCGGCGGAAAGTGGCTGTGGAGCAACCGAGGAAATATCCTGAAATCGGCAAAGATGGGCGCATGGATGGCAAACAGCTCTGGACAGGGCGGCATTGCCGGACGGCTGAGTTCTTTGGCGGGCGGCGTGATCGGTGCTTTGAACTCGGATGCGTTGACGAGCGGAAAGAAGAAGCCGATGCAGGCTGTTGCTGGGAAAATCTTCGGGGCGGCTGGCTACATCAACAACGTGGCGAACATCCCGACCAATGCGCAAAACGCAATGAAAGCGGTGGTGAACTCCAAAAATCCGACAATCAGAGGCTTCTTTGGGGCGGGATTGAGTGCTGCATTTGGAAAAAACGGCCTAAATCTGCCGGGAGCAGGGATGAAGACGCTGGGTATTTTCGGAAAACTGGGCGGTGGCTTTATGTCACTGCTTGGAACCTTTGGCCCGGCGATTACAAGCCTTGGAACTATGGTGGCGGTGGTCTCCCTGCTGGGCGACCATTTTGAAGATGTGCGGAACATCGTCGGCCAGATATTTGGCGAGGGTGGCCTTGCCGTCTTTGATGCGTTCACCGGGAAAATCTCTGGCATTGGAGACACGATCAAGCAGGTTTTCGACCAGCTCACTACCCCGGAAGGGCTACAGAGCATTCAGCAGAAATTGTCTGGCTTCAACATCGGCGGCCTGAATCTGGGCGACGTGTTCTCGGCGGCAATGCCTGCCATCCAGACGGTCATGCCGCTGATCCAGTCCTTTGCGGGGGTATTCAGCCAGATCGTAGACCTCGGCGCGAACCACATCAAACCGCTGCTGGTTGAGGTGTTCGGCTTTGTTGTGAACCAGGGCATCCCGGCGGTCATGCCGCTGCTTTCTACCGTCGTCAGTCTGGTGGGCACCATTTTGGTGAACGCCATCAAGACGGTGGTGGATGTGATCGGTAAGCTGCTGCCGGTGGCGGAGCCTGTGGTACTGGGCATCATCGGGCTGGTGAAGGGCATTGTCGGCGTTGTGGTGAACGTGGTGAACGCCATTATCCGCACACTGAACAAGATCAACTTCACGGTTCCCGATTGGGTGCCCGCTCTGGGCGGCAAGCGGTTCGGCTTCAACCTGACCGAAGTGGCCCTGCCGAAGTTTGCGGACGGCGGCTTTACCAATGGGCCGTCTCTGGCTGGCGAAGCAGGCACCGAAGCAATCATCAGTTTCCGCCGCTCTCAGCGTGAGCAGAACATCGACACATGGATGCAGGCTGGCAAGATGCTGGGCGTTCCCATTGCATCGGCTATGATCCAAGGCTCTGACTTCGGTGTGGCGTTCCGGCGCACGACGGAACTTGCCAACTATGCGGCAGATGCGCTGGAAGGTGCGGCAGCATCGGGCAACGCAACGGCGCAGAAGGTGCTGGATAATTCCAGAGTGCAGCAGGCATTGAGCTTTGCTCGAAGGGCAGATGTGGCGCAGGCGCAGCTTGAGCGGCTGTCTGATTTGGACGGTTACGATTTGAGCAACCTCACCTTCTTCCCAACGGCGGGCGATGCAGCCTTGACGCGGCAGAACCTTACCATGCTGGAAAACCTACGGGATCACCAGCAGGAGGTGGAAGTGCCGTCCATCACGGGCGACAATGGCACAAACTCCGGCTCCGGGCAGCCTGGCGGAACGGGAGGCTATCAGCGAAGCTATACCAGTTCCAGCGGAAACACCTACGTTTACGCTCCGAACTTCATCATCTACGGAAGCATGGACCCGGAAGACCTGCGTTCTCTCATGGATGACGGGTACGAGCGGTTCTGTGAGTATGTGGAGAAGTACGAGCGGGAAAGGAAGCGTATGGATTATGGCACTTGAGTACACAACGAAGTCCGGCGACACCTGGGATCAGATCGCCTACACCGTGTACGGCAGCGAGTTGAAAGCTGACTGGCTGATGCAGGCCAATCCTGAGTATATCGAATTTACCCGGTTCGATTCCGGGCTGGTGTTGTCAACACCGGCTCTCCCGGCTGAAAAGAGCGGCACCCTGCCGCCGTGGAAAGCGGGGGCATGAGCATGGTGTTTGCAATAGCGAGACCCAAAGGCCGTCAGGCAACGATCCTGCTGAAATATGAAAACAAAGACGTTTCGGCAGAGATCGCACCTGACATTGAAAGTTTTCGGTATACAGATGCCGCAGCATCGCAGAGCGACAGCGTGAGTATTACGGTGAATGCCAAAGCCGACAAGTGGAAGAATGACTGGATGCCGGAAAAGGGCGTGAAACTCTACCCGACCGTCGTAGTCAAGGACTGGAACATTGGAGGGGTGAGCAGCGGCTACCGGGATTACAGTGCCGAATGCGGCGCATTTGTGCTGGACGACATGAGCTTTTCCAGCACCCCGGACACCCTGACAATGGGCGGCGTGGCAAAGCCGAACGATACCAGTTTCAGTGAACGGAACCGCACCTTCACCTGGAAAAAGACCAGCGTGAAGAAAATTGCGGAAACCATTGCCGGGCGGTACGGGCTGGATTTTGAGTTCGACGGCGACGACCACGACATTGACGCCAAGGAACAGGATGCCACCGACAGTTCATTCCTGCAGGACCTCTGCGACACCTACGCCCTGGTTATCAAGGTCTACGCTGCAAAGCTGTGGGTCTATGACCGGGAGAAGTACAAAGCGAAGGATGCGGTCTGGACGGTATACGAGGCGGCTCCGCCCGGGAATCCGACCGCGCTGTGCGTGGAGCGGGGCAGCTTCAAGTGGAGTACCAAGTTGACGGGCACCTACACCGGCGGCGTGTACACCTATACCAACAAGACCAAGAAAATCAATATCAACGTCAAGGTGGGCACCGAGGAACGGCAGCTGAAACTTTCCGGCAAGGTGAGCAGTGAGGCAGACGCAAAAGCCCGGCTGATTGCCAAGCTCAAAAACGCCAACCACGGTGCAACGACCATCAGCTTCACGATTCCGGGCTACCCGGTGGGAGCATCGGCGCAGTGCATCAACGTGGTGGGCTTCGGGAAAATGGCCGGGAAATACTTCATTGACGAGATGGAACATAGCTATTCGCCATCCGGCGGATATAAAACCCAGGTCAAGGCCAGCAAGGTGGAACAGGAGGAATTTGCATGAGCGAAGTTAGAGTGGGCTATGTGAGTTCCATCGACTACGAGAACGGCCTTTGCGAGATTCACTACCCGGATCGTGACGATACCGTGACCGAGATGGTGCCGTTTCTCTCCAACCGGGAGTATCGAACGCCGGAAGTGGAAGATATGGTGCTTGTGCTGCACCCCGGGGATAGCCCGGAAGATGCGGTGGTGATGGGAACGATCTGGAACGAGAAAATCAAACCGGCGGAGGGCAAGAAGGGCATCTACCGCAAGGAGTTCTCCAACAAGGATGGACAAGCATACCGAAAGTTTGATGCAAACGCAAAAGAACTGACGGACCATGTGGACGGGAAGCACATTCTCGAAGCAAAGAGCCTGGAAATCAAGGTGGGCGGCGCAACCGTTACGATCAGCGAAAGCGGAGCCGTGACGGTAAACTCCCCGGCGGGAATCACCATCAAGGCTGCCGGAACGCTGGAACTGTCCGCCAGCACGATCACGGCCAGTGCCGGAACGGTGAACATCACCGGCGGCGGTGGCGACGTGGTAGTGTCTGGCAAGTCTTTGGTGAACCACACGCACACGGGCAACCTGGGCAATCAGACCAGCCCACCGACGTAAGGAGGCGCGGAAATGTATGTTGGCATTTTCGGAGATGTGATTTTCTCCGTGGGGCACCTGCGGACGCTGACCCTCTCCAACTTCAAGGGTAGCACCGGCGCAGAGTGGGTTGAGCATAAGGTCATCAACGGCAAGGCGAAGCCGGAGTACGTCGGCCCGAAGCTCAAGGAGTACACCTGCGATATTCTGCTGGATGCCGCCCATGGCGTGAATCCGCGCAAGATGCTGAAACGCTTGACGCAGATGGCGGAAGACGGTGAGGTTCACTACTTCATCATCGGCTTTGCCCCGCTGTCAGAAAACCGATTCAGAATCACCGATGTAAGTGAAAGCTGGGATGCCGTGATAAAACACGGCCTGCTGGTACAGTGCAAGGTGAGCCTGACAATAAAGGAGTATGTATGATCGACATCAGCAACACGATGCTTGCCCTGTCCGAAGACAGCGCAACGCAGGAGGAAATACAGGATGTTGCGCGGTGCCTGCGCACACTGTACTCCACCCCTCTTGGAAGCCAGGAGGGTGACCGCAGCCTTGGTATCGACCAGGGCGTTTTTCTTGATAAGCCCATCGAAGTGGCAAAGGCTCTGTATGTCCGGGAAGTGACCGAGAAGACGGCAGAGTTTGAGCCGCGGGCACGGGTGGTGCGGGTTGACTGGCAGGAAAGCGACGTCGTCCGCGGCGAAGTGATCCCGAAGGTGGTGTACGAACTTGTCTAAGATCAAGGCTTTTGAAAATCTCCCCGACATTGAAGTTGAAGGTGCTGAAACGCTGGAAGAAGCCATTGAAGACTGCAAGGCTCTGTATGCGAAGTTCGACAAGGAGCTTGACGGAACAGAAAGCACCCCGTTGGCACGGTGCAATGAGGCGCGGCTTGTCCTGCTTACACTGGCGCACCGATCCCATCACACAATCGAGTATGCCACGAACGCTCTGAAAGCGGAACTTCTGCCCACAAGCACCGGGGCAAACCTGGACAACCTCGTTCCTTTCGTGGGAACGGAACGCCTGCAGGCTGGATATGCCACCACGGTGTTGCGGTTCACGCTGGCCGCTGCCCGGACGAGTACAACGATCATCCCGGAAGGAACGCAAACCCGGACGGCAGACAAACGGTATTTCATCACGAGCGAGTATGCGGAGATTCCGGCTGGTGAGTTGACCGTGGATGTTCCGGCGGTGGCGGTAGATGCCGGCGCAGACAGCACGGGAATTGCCATTGGCGAGATCAACGTGCTGGTTGACCCGATCCCGTATGTGGCATCGGTGGAGAATACCTCCGTAACCAGCGGCGGCGTGGAAAAAGAGGACGACGATTCCCTGACAGAACGTGCATACATTGCGCCGTCCAATGTGTCCGTGGCTGGCCCGGTCGATCTGTATGAATACTTTGCCCGAAGCTGGCGCAGCGACATCACTGCCGCAAAGCCTATCTGCGAGGATGGGTACACGGTCTATATCTATTTCCTGCTGAAAGATGGTCGGCTTCCGACGGAGGAAGAATGCCGAGAGCTGGAACGCTACTTTGCAGACATAA
>UMCG01052540.1_pt1 | contig 21443 bp, 18 predicted proteins | sample 1964181 | NCBI WGS metagenome assembly UMCG01 (sample SAMEA4835963, study PRJEB28245) | human gut metagenome | biome: gut microbiome; material: fecal sample | place: Denmark | collected 2008 | reverse complement strand
ATTAGATATAAATTATAACTATAATATAGATTTAAATATTTATAAAGATAATAAAATGATAGAAAATTCATCTTTATATTTTAAAGAATTTTTTAATAATAATAGTCCTTTGTTAAAGGAATATACTTTAATTTATGGAAAACTACCCGAAAAATATAATGAAATTGTTATTGTTACTGATGAAAATGGTAAACTTCCTTTGTCCCTTATGAAAAGTTTATTTTTAAACGAAGATATAGATTTAAGTAAAACTATTAATATTTCTTATGAAAAAATAATTGATTCAAAGTTTAAATTAGTATCTGAAACTTCTTATTATATTTATGAAAATGATACTTGGCAGTATATAAAAAATAATCGAGATAAAATAAATGATATTCTTGATAAAAGTATAAATTTAAAAATTACTGGTATTTTAAAATTAAATAAAGATGCTGTTATAAGTGAAAGTGGATTTATTGGTTACTCTAAAAAATTAATTAATTATTTAAATGATGAAGTAAATTCTTCGAATATTAAAAAATCTATTTTGAAAAATAAAGATATTAATCCTTTGACAAATAATTTATATGATGAAAATATGACTTATGAAATGCTATTAGATAGTATAAGTATTAACGATAAAAATCCTATAAAAATTGATATTTATCCTAAAGACTATAAAAGTAAAGAAAAAATTGAAGGTATAATTAAAAAATATAATGAAGAAAATAGTAATGATAAAGTATATTATACAGATTATTTAAAAGTCTTTTTAAATAGTATAACAAGTTTGATTAAGATGATTACCTACGTTTTAACAGCTTTTATTGGTGTAAGTTTAATAGTTTCATCAATTATGATATCAATAATTACTTATATAAGTGTTTTAGAAAGAACTAAAGAAATAGGTATTTTAAGATCACTTGGTGCAAGTAAAAAAGATATAAAAAATATATTTAAAGCTGAAACTATAATTATTGGTACTATTTCAGGAGTTATTGGAGTAGGAGTAACACTTTTATTAAATAAAGTTATTGATAAAGTAATATATAATTTAATGGGAATATCACATATAACTTATTTACCATGTAATTATATATTTTATTTAATATTAATTAGTATTGTACTTTGTTTAATATCAGGATTAGTGCCTGCGAAAATAGCAAGTAAAAAAGATCCAGTAATATCACTTCGTAGTGAATAATATAAATATTAATAAATCATACACTTGTTAATAGAAGTTTATGATATAATAGTAAATAGAAAATGTTTGGGGTGAGTTATGGGTAAATTATGTTTTACATTTAGTAATTTTATGAAAAAAAATAATAATATGGATACTATTGAGTATTTAATAACAGCTAGTGGTGTAATTGAAAGAGGGATGTTTTACAATTACATGCATGATTTAGGATTTAAAGATAATATAAATCTTACAAGAGAATATATGATAAATAGTGATTATCCCTTTGGAGTTTGTTTAAAAAAGAAGGAAATTATGGTAATTGAAAGTGCTACTATTTGTTATTTAATGCAGAAAAATAATAAAGTAAAAACTGTAGAAGAATTTAAAAAGATAATAAATCTATTAAATATAAAATAAGATATAGCAAGTAATATAGAAAATTATTTTTTGAATTTGAAGTTGCTACAAAGAAAAAAGATCCAGTAATATCACTTCGTAGAAAGTAATATAATTATAGTAATGAAAAAGTTAAATATATTACTTTTAATTATTGTTACTATTATGGCTTTGTATGGCATTATTATGATATATTCGGCATCAAGTGTTTGGGCACAATATAAGTTTAATGATGCATTTCATTTTGCAAAATATCAATTTATCTTTTTTATTATAAGTTTTTTATGTATGTTAATTGTTAAAAAAATTGATTATAATTTGTATAAGAAGCATTCAAACAAAATTCTTTTGTTAAGTTTAATTTTATTAATATTAGTTTTAATTCCTGGTATTGGAACACTTAGAAATGGTTCAAGAAGTTGGTTTAAAATAGGGCCATTTGGTCTTCAACCTAGTGAAATAGCTAAAGTAAGTTTAATTATTTTCCTTTCAAAATATTTAGAGAAAAATCAAAATAATTTAAGTAATATTAAAAAAAGTATATTACCAGTGCTTGGAATTATTTTCTTATTCTTTGGACTTATCATGCTAGAACCTGATTTTGGTACAGGAATGGTTATTGTTTTATCACTTATGCTTATTTTATTTATAAGTGGTGTTAAGATAAAATTTTTTGCTTCATTAGGTATATTAGGAATTTTAGGAATAGCAGGACTTATTATTATTGCGCCATATCGTCTTAAAAGAATAATATCATTTTTAAATCCATGGTCAGATCCATTAGGTAGTGGTTATCAAATTATTCAATCACTTTATGCTATAGGACCAGCAAGTCTTTTAGGGCTTGGTTTTGGTAAATCTATTCAAAAACAATTTTATCTTCCTGAACCACAAACTGATTTTATATTTGCTATTATTTGTGAGGAATTTGGCATTGTCGGAGCAATAAGTGTAATAGTTTTATTTATTAGTTTATTTTATATTATTTTAAAAATATCACTAAAACAAAGTAATTTATTTGCTAAATATTTATCATTTGGGCTTGGCATGCAAATAATACTTCAAGGGGCTCTTAATTTATGTGTAGTTACCTCACTTATACCAGTTACTGGAGTAACACTTCCATTTTTCTCTTATGGTGGAAGTTCACTACTTGTTAGTATGATAAGTATTGGAATAATACTTAATATCTGTGGGAGTTAATAATTTTTGTTTGGTTAAATATAAAAAATAATTTGAAAAACTCAAATTATTTTTTTAATGTTCTTATAAAAGTATCACTCTCATTTGGTACAATTAATTTTGATTCTATTGCATCAAGATAATCTAAATGAGTATATAAATCTAGTGAAATAATATTCTTATAATCCTCAATAGTCTTTTCTTTATTAATTTGATACTTATCATATAATTCTAAAGCATATAGGGAACTTATTACATATTTTGTAACATCTTCATACGAAGAACTATATACTTTCCTTAATTCATCTTTAGTAATATTTTTATTTTGATATAACAATTTAAAAAAATGATTATCAATATTTTTAATTTGTTCTACATGTATAAATCTATTAATATTATATTTAAAATATAAGTCTTTTGCTTCATTAATTAAGTTTTCTATTATTATTTTTTTTACTTCATTAATATCATCTTTATTAAAACCATTATTTACTAGATAATCACAAAGTATAAGTTCTAAGAAAATACTTTCTATTTCTTCGAAGTGTGTTCTTGCTTCATTATTATATAGTTTTGGATTTTTTTTCATATTTAATGCATGCCCATATTCATGTACTAGAGTAAATATATCTTCAATTGTTTTTGATCTAGTCATTTTTATTTTAATATTATCATTATTAAGATATGTTATACCAACAAAGTTTTTTATTGGATTATTTGCTACAAATATAATATTTTTATCTTTATCAATAAATAAACTAAAAAAGTTACTAAAAAGTTCATCATCTAATTGTTTAAAAAATTCATATACTGTTTCAAATAATAATTTTGCGTTTACTCTTTGATTAAAAAACTCTAATTTATATGAATTATAATTATTTTCTTTTAAAAAAGTACTTAAAAATTCTTCATAATAAAGTGAGTTTTCAACTTTAATATTATCTAAATATATTTTATTTCTTAAAAAGAACCTAGAAATGTGTTTATCATTTTCATTATCTTTTTTTTCAACTATATTAATATTATTCATTGTCATCTTTCTTTCTAATTAATTTTCTAACATTTTCTCCATAACTTATTGGAATACCTATATTTTCTAAATATTCTTTAGATTTATTATTTTTACATAAAACTTTTTTATAAAGATAAAAGGCTTTTTCAGGATCTTTTAAATAAATATCATAAAGACCATAAACATATAAATCACTTATTGCATAACATGCTTGATATGTAAATGGTTTAGAGTAGATATATTTTAGGTATAAGTAAAATTCATTATAATTAAGTTTATCTTTATTTTTTAGAATTTGAAATATTTTTTTATAAAGTAATTTATCATACGGAAATATATTTTCTTCTTTCATAAAATCATATATATCGTATTTTAATGAAGTTTGATCACTGGTTCCTTGAGTAACAGCACAATACATATTAATTAATTTTGATGTTTCCTCATCATTAATAGTATTCATTAAGTAAAAGTCTGATAATAGTTCTAAAAATTTACTTTCAATTTCTCTATAATAATGTGCTTTAATTCCTTCGGTATTAGATATCATTGATAAAGCGTGACCATATTCATGAACTAAAGTATACACATCTTCAATAGTTTCAGTTTGACCGGCCACTATATAAATATTACCATTTTTAATATTAGTATACCCACCAGCATCCTTTAAATCTTTTTTAGTGAATATAACATTATTGTTTCTTACTTTAAACATACTTAAAAACTTTTTGAATATTTCTTTATCAAGAGTAGCAAAAAAATCGTGAGTAAGCATAAAAACATCCTCTTTGGAGTATTTTTTAGAAAACTTTGGAACGTCAATATCATCCTTAATGTAACTATTAAAAATATGCTCATTAAAAGGTAGGGCTTTTCTTTCTATTTCAATATTGTCTAATGCAATATAATCTTTAGTATTTAGTTTTATGTCACCATATTCTGATTTCATTGTATCTCCTTTACATAAGTAATGTCTATTATATCAAAATTATTTGCAAATGCAATATAGTAAATGTTATAATATAATATATAAATTATAAAATGTGAAAGGAGTTAATTTTTGTAATAGCGCATGGCCTATTTAGGTGACGAGGACTTACATTGTCGATTTATCAGCGGATGTGTAAGCGGAGAAGTTTTACTTCGTAAAATACTTTAAAAAAATAAAATCAAAATTATAACAAAGAGGTATTTAATAAAACAAGAAAGGAATTTTTATGTGTGGAATTGTAGGTTACAAAGGTAATCAAAATAGCATTCCTGTTTTATTAAATGGCTTAAAATCTTTAGAATATAGAGGTTATGATTCAGCAGGGCTTGCTTATATAAATGGGGGTAAAATTATTATTAAAAAAGCTATAGGAAGGGTTAAAAATCTTGAGAATTTAATTACTAATGAAGACTTTGGAAATATTGGTATTGCTCATACAAGATGGGCAACTCACGGGGGAGTAACTGATAAAAATGCTCATCCTCATAAACAAGGTAAAATAACTTTAGTACATAATGGTATTATTGAAAATTATAAAGAATTAAGTGAAAAGATTGATACAAAATTATTAAGTGAAACTGATACAGAAATATTATGTGCTTATATAAATAAGTTATATAATGAAAATCATGATATGCTTAAAACTTTAGCAAAACTTAAAACTGATATAAAAGGAAGTTATGCACTAGCAATAATTAATGAAGATGAACCAGATACTTTATATGGAGTTCGCAAAAATATACCTTTAATACTTGCTAAAAACGATAACGAATATTTTTTAGTATCTGATATGACTGCAGCACTTAAATATACAAATAAGTTTTATTTACTTGAAAATGATGAAATTGTTAAAATATCTGATAAAGAATATATTTATGATAGCGATCTTAATCTATTAAAGAAAGAACTATTAACTTTTGAGGGAACAAGTAATGATGTTATGCTAAAGGGTTATCCTCATTTTATGTTAAAGGAAATTCATGAAGAACCAATGGTTATTAATAATATTTTATCTTATTATTTAACTGAAGGTAAGTTTAATGAAAATATGCCTGAATTTAAAAAATATAAAAATATTTATTTTGTAGGATGCGGAAGTGCTAGTTATACTGCAGATATTGCTAAAAAAGTATTTGAAAATTATGCAAATATTAAATGTGAAGTATTTTTAGCAAGTGAATTTAGATATCAAAAACATTTTTATGATAAAGATACTTTAGTTGTATTTATTTCACAGTCAGGAGAAACTGCGGACACTTTAGAGGCTCTTAGAATTACTAAAAGTGATGGTATAGATACATTAGCAATTGTTAATGTAGTGGGTTCTTCGATTGCTAGGGAAGCAGGTAAAGTATTATACATTAAAGCGGGAACAGAAATAGCCGTGGCCACGACTAAAGCATTTACAGCCCAGTATTTACTTCTTACACTTATTGCTCTTAAAATGGCTGGTATAAATGATTTAAGCAAGTTTTATAAGATAAATGAAGCATTAGAAACTGTATTTGCTATAGACTTTCAAAAATATGCAGAAAAAATATATACTAAAAAAGATGCATTCTTTATTGGTAGGGGAATAGATTATGGTTTATGTGAAGAGGGAAGTCTTAAGTTAAAGGAAATAAGTTATATTAACTCATCAGCGTTTGCTTCCGGAGAACTTAAACATGGTACTATATCATTAATTGAGAAAGATACTCCAGTTATGGGAATAATAACTGATGATAATCTTGCTTTAAAAACAATTAGTAATATAAAAGAGGTTCATGCAAGGGGAGCATATAGTTTATTTATTACAAGTTTAGATATTGATGGCGATTTTTATGATGATAAAATTAAAGTGCCTCATATAAATAATTATATAGATCCTATTTTAATTGTAGCAAGTTTGCAACTTCTTGCATATAATGTTGCTCTTTTAAAAGGTGAGGATATAGATAAACCAAGAAATTTAGCTAAAAGTGTTACTGTGGAATAAAGTAGCACTTTTTTCATATTATTAATTATGGATTTAATTATTAGTTTTTTATTTGTTTCTATTATTGGCACGCTTTTTCATTTTACATACGATTATTTTAAGCATAATAAAGTTGCATCTATTTTTTCGGCAGTTAATGAAAGTACGTGGGAACATATTAAGATGGGACTTTCATCTGCTCTATTATTTAGTATTTTTGATGGATTTAAATATGGTAAAATTGGTACATATTTTTTTGCTAAATCAGTAAGTTTACTTATGATAATCTTGATTATACCAATACTTTTTTATGGTTTTAAATTACTTTTTAAACGAAGTTTTCTTATTATAGATATCTTAATATTTTATATTGCTATATTTACTAGTTCTTATTTATTTTTCTATATAATCAGAAATATTAAAGAAATATATATTTTAAATTATATTGGATGCATTATGTTATTTATTATATTTAGTTTATATTTACTTCTTACAATTATGCCACTCAAAAATGAATTATTTTTAGATCCTATTACTAAAAAATATGGGTTAGATAGTAAAAGATAGTTTTATCCTTTTAATTATTATGATAAACTATTGTTATGAAGAAAGTATTTTTTATTATTAATATTATTTTAAGTATTATGTCATTTTTATATGGAATATCTATTTTAAATGTAAATTCAGGTACTCTTTTTTACTTAATTTGGTTTTTAATTAGTGCATTTTTTATTATTATTGATTTACTTATTTATTTTAAAGTATTTGAAAAATATAGAGTTTTTAAAAAAATTTTTATCTGGGTATGTTCTATTGGAATTTGTATATTTTTAGTTATTCTTAGTTTGATTATAAGTAAAATGAATGTAAAACCTGTAAAAAACTTGGATTATATTATCGTTTTAGGTGCTCAAGTTAAAGAAAGTGGCCCTAGTGTAGTTTTAAGATATCGACTTGATAGAGCAGTAAGTTATTTAACAGAAAATGATAATACTTTAGTAATAGTTTCTGGTGGACAAGGTGCAAATGAAAAAACTACCGAAGCAAGTGTTATGAAAGAATATTTAGTAAATAATGGTATTAATGAAAATAGAATTATTATTGAGGATAAAAGTAATACTACTAAAGAAAACTTAATCAACTCTAAAAAAATAACCCGTGATAATAAATCAATAGGAATAGTTACAAATAATTTTCATATGTATAGAGCTCTTTTGATAGGAAAGAAGTATAAAGTTAATGCTGTAGGAATCCCCTCAAAATCTAATAGTTATTACCTTCCTAACAATCTTTTAAGGGAAGTATTTGCATATATAAAGTTTATTATATTAGGGTAATTGAATTTACTCTTTTTTTATGGTACAATAATTTCACTTTATGGGGGTAATTATGGATTATCAAAAATTTATGGAACTTGTTCCAAAAGAAACAAAAGATTTTGTATTTACAGTTTTGAAAAATTATTCAAAATATGAAGATTTGTATTTAAGAAATATTTTAGTTTGTGGTTGCAGAAAAAATATATATTTTTACATTGAAGAAAGCAAGTTAGCAGTATTAATGATTAAAATTTTTAATACTACGCCTTATAGTTCACACTCAAAAGATATTTTAAAAAATGATGTTTATTTTGAAAAAACTAATTATTATAGTGGTGTCGTCGAGGAACACAAACTTGCGAATATCAAATTGTCCTCATACAATCCAAATACTAATTATGAAGAATTGTTTAATAATTTAAATTCTTATTTTTGCTTTTTAAATAATGAAATTGACTATATAACATTATCTCCTTTAAAAATTTATAAAAGGGTTTTAATGCAATGTTATAAAATAGATAATATTGAATATTGTTTTATACCTCAAGTAAGTGCAGCAACAATATTGCCTTATGATAATAACATTAATAATATGGAAATGAACTATATAAGTGAAATCAGAAATGATTTATATGAAAAGGCAAGTATTGATGTTATTAAAGTCGTAGAAAACGCCTCTATAATATTTCAAAAAGCAAAAGATAACTTTAGTGACCATAATGACTTATCAAGTATTGCAATTTTAATGTCTATACTTTTAACTAGTTCTTGTAAAGAAATTCAAAATAAACTTTCCACTTATGAATTTGATATTGTAAATAAAGAAAAATATAGTACTTTTATAAAAAATGAAAAGGTAGATTATACACTAGTAAAATATTATTTTGAAAAATATTTAAAATTTAAAAATGTAAATGAGCTATTTTTAGCATTATTTAATAGAAATGTAACTAACTCAGTGGAGGTTGAAAAAATATTTTTAAATGCAGGGCTAACTAAAGAAAAAGCTAAAAGTATTTTGCTCACTCCTTCAAAAGAGGAAATTATTACAGAATTTTATGCTGATACTGTTCCAAAAGAAAAAGGCGATTATCAATTGATATGCTCTATGTATAATAGCGTTAATACTCTTAATAAAAGGCTTTATCCTAATGATAATATGTATTTAACCCTTATTGCTTTTGATTATCAAAATAATGGCAAACTATCAAAATATTTTTTAGAAAATGGTATTACTTTAGATATGATTTTAGCAAAATATAATTTAGAATTAAGTGACTCTCAATATATAGACTATCAAACATATTTAAATGAAGTGTTAATAGGTTATAAAGATGCAAAAGATAAATTAAAATTTATGGCAAGTAGTAAATTTGTAATTGATTTATTTAATACATTTGCTATAAATAAAACCAATAATTTAGATAGTGATATTAATAATTACTATAAACTTATTGAAATAAAAGAAACTGAAGCATCTTATGAAAGAATTTATAAAGGTAAAGATAAAATATATATTGATTTTTTAAATACCTCTTATGAAATATATGATAAGTTAAGAAATTCTGATGTAATAAATAGTATCTTATCACAAACTGATTTAAAAGTACTATCAATATTGATTTCATTAGAACTTATTACATTATATATACCAACGATTGATACTATAAAAAATACTGTTTTAAATAAAAATATCATTAATGAGGCCTTAGGTGATGTTTATAATGTTAATTTTAGTTTACATAGTGAGGTAGAAAACCTAATTAATATAAATATTTCTAATGGAAATGAAAGCACAACTTTAAAGCAAAAAATTAATGATATTAATCACCCTGTTGAGGTAGAAAAAGTATTTGGTTCATATTTAGATGATGATTTATTATATACTTTATATAAACTTTTTGAAAAAGAAAAAGATAATAGTTTAATTTTGAAAAAAATATTTATGGGTAAAACTATAAAGGAAATTAAAAGTAATATTGATAATGAGGTTATTAGGGTAGCAACTAAGAAAGAATATGATGAATATCAAAAATTATTATGTATGCCAAATGATAATGCTTGTGATTCTACAAAACAACTCCTTAATAAACTTTGTATGATTAATTTAACTGATATAAAAGTAAACATTTTATATGAATTTGTAGCTATGAATTTTGATAATAATACACTTGATTTTTATCAAGAGGCTTTAGGAAAATATGGAATTACTAAAGAAAGTTTATCAAAAAAATTTGGATTTATTAATAGTAAGCTTACTTATAATGAAATTAATTTAGAAAATTTAGTGGCTTTAGAGGACTACTTCACAATCCAAAATAATGGTCATAAATATAAAAATAGTATTCAAAATATATTAATTAATTTAATTGCAGACGGTTATTTTGATGAATTAATTACGAATAAAAAGGCACTTTTATATGAACTTAAAGAAACTAAAAAATATATACCATCACTTAGTGAAACTATTGAAAACTTGCAAAGCATTCCAATTGAGGAAGTTAACATTGATAGTTTAAGCGAAATTATGAAATTTGGTGATGCCTTAAACGGAGAATATGAACTTGTTACAAGTGAGGAAAGAAAAGCACTTGAAAGCGATAGTAGTGCATTATCAATTCAAACTATAAATGATTTATTATCAAAGAAAAACAAAAGAAAAAAGGGATTTTGGGCATCATTATTTGAGCCTTATGAAGAAGAAAAAACTATTACTGATGTTCCTACTTTAAAAGAGGTAATTAATAAAAATATAACGATATTATCTAGGGAACTTTTATCATTTGATTTAGTAAGAAAATATATATCAGTTTATTTTGCTAAAAATCTTGAATATGTTAATAAATCTAGTGAAGCACTTGCTTTATTAAATGAAAGACTTAGTAAGTTAAATCCTAAAGATACCTTTGAATATGCTTCCTTTTTAGAGGTAAATTCAATGAAAACTATTATGACAGAAAAAAATAAAAGATTTAATGTTACAAGCTCGCTTTTAAATCAAGAATTATATAAAATTAATGCCGCAATTGTTAATCATTTTATTACAATAAATGCCTTAGAAATGGCAAGAGATGACTTAATACCTTTAATAGGTAGTGAAGTAATAATTGGTACGGGATTTATATCAAATAATAATGCAATGCAAATTACAAATGATGTAATTGGTCTTTTTCAAGCAATACTTGCACAAAATGTTGAACAAACTAAAATTATGCTTGAAAGACTTAACAATATGCCAAACATTGATGTTACAAAGTTAAATGCTAATGTAAATGGTTATATTGAAATGCTTGAGGAAAAAAACAGAAGTTTAGAAATGTAAAGTCTAAACTTTTTTTAATATTTAATTGAAAAAATGTATAAAATATAATATACTTAATTTAGATAGGAGGACAAAATGAATATAGTGTTAATTGTTATTATAGTTTTAGTTGTAATAATTGCTTTATACGTAATTAATACAAGAAATGCATTAGTAGTTTTAAGAAACAAGGTTAAAGACCAATTAAGCCAAATTGATGTTCAACTTAAAAGAAGATTTGATTTAATACCTAATTTAGTTGAAACTGTAAAAGGATATGCTAAACATGAAAAATCTACTTTAGAGGATGTTGTCAAAGCTAGAAATACATATTTATCTGCTTCGACTCCTGAAGATCAATTAAAAGCAGATGGACAGCTTACTGCTGCAGTTAATAAACTTTTTGCTTTAGCGGAAAGTTATCCTGATTTAAAAGCAAATGAAAGTTTTTTATCACTTCAGAAAGAACTTACTACATGTGAAGAAAAAATTACTTATGCTAGACAATTTTATAATGATTCAGTACTTTCTTACAATAACAAGATCGAACTTTTTCCTAGTAGTATAATTGCTAGTATGTTCCATTTTGAAAAAGAGAAATTTTTTGAGGCAAGTGCTGATGAAAGAAAAAATGTACAAGTAAAATTCTAGGCATTACAAAATGCCTTTTTTAATAGGAAGGTTTATGAGAAAAAGAAATTTATTATTATTTATTATTTTAATGTTATTTCCAGTTTTAGTATTTGCTAAAAATGATATTTATTCAAAAAATGCCGATATTTATATTAATAAAGATGGTAGTGCAAATGTTACTGAAACTTGGGATGTAAAAGGGCAGGATGGTACAGAGTGGTTTATTCCCCTTACTAATCTTGGTCAAAGTGAAATTTTAAACTACACTGTTACAATGGATAGTAAAGAATTAAAATTTAAAAGTTGGAACATTGATGAAGGTATAAGTCAAAAAGCCGGTTATTATGGAATAAATTATGTGAATAATGGTATGGAATTATGCTTTGGTAAAACAGATTATAAAAGGCATACTTTTGTAATTAAATATACTATTACAAATTTTGTATTTACTACAAGTGATGCTGATGTTATCTCTTGGCGTATATTTGAATATCAAAATAGTTCAACAAATTGGGAAAACTTTACAGTTAATATAAAAAGTTTTTATTCATTTCCTGATACTTTAGATGTATGGGGATATGGATACAAAGGTTATGCTTATGTAAAAGATGGTATGATTCAAATGTCTAATGAAGGAGATATGGGTACAAACTATGTTGTACTTCAAGCAAAATTTCCAAAAGGTACTTTTGAAAACCTAGTTACATATTCACAATTTGAAACTTTTGATGATGTAAAAAATATGAATGATGAAGGAAAATTTGACTATGATTATGATTTAGATAATGAGTATTCAAATTTAAGTACATTAGGAAAAATATGGTATATTATAAAAAATATTATTTCTACAGTATTTCCATTTGCATTATTTGTTTGGATTGCTGTAATGTGTACTAAACCTGAATTTGGTTACAAAGATAATAAAAAAATTGATAAGAATAATACACCAATGTTTAGAGATATTCCTTGTAATAAAGATATTTATTATGCAAATACACTTATTTATTTAAATAAATTTGGTTATAAAGAAGGAAATATAATTGGGGCAATCATTCTTAAATGGATCAAAGAAGATAAAGTTAGATATATTAAACGTAATGATGGTACTAGAAAAGAAGAAAGTGTATTAGATTTAACTAGTAAGCCTGAGTTTACTGAAAAAGTTGAACAAGAACTATTTGATATTATGTATAAAGCTTCAGAAGATGGTTATCTTGAAAGTAAAGAACTTGAAAAATACTGTAGAAATCATTATTCAAAGTTCTTTAGTATATTTACAAGACAAGTTAATGAGAAAATTAACTCTTTAGAAGCAGAAGGTAAAATTTATAAAAAGATTAATAAAAAAGATACTAAAGCAAAGAAGATTATGGATGAATCAATTTATGAAGACAGTCAAAGACTATTCGGTTTAAAACTATTCTTTAATGAATTTGCTAAAATGGACACAAAAGAAACTTTAGAGGTTAAAATATGGGATGAATATTTAATGTTTGCTTATTTATTTGGTATGGCCGATAAAGTATCAAAACAACTTAAAAATCTATATCCAGAATATATTGAACAAGAACTTGAAAGAAATAATTTAGATTTAAACACTTTAGTTTTAATTAATAGTATGACAACTCGTTCAGTAAATGCTGCGAGCGCCGCAAGAAGTGCTGCACAAAGTTACTCATCTGGTGGCGGTGGATTTTCCTCAGGAGGCGGAGGAGGAGGCTCCTTTGGTGGAGGCGGATCTTCCGGAGGTGGAGGAAGTAGATAATACTTTTTTCACAGAAAATGCAAGAAATTGCATTTTTTTTATTTATTTATTTTTAAAATGTGGTATACTTAATTTATGCGGGTTATTAAATTATAATTCAATGGGCTGTTAGCTCAGTTGGTAGAGCAACTGACTCTTAATCAGTGGGTCTAGGGTTCGAATCCCTAACAGCCCACCATTGAAAAAATAAAATCTAACAATATTTTGAATTTGCTAGATTTTTTTTGTTATAAAATAAAAAAACTGATATTAACTATCAGATTTAGCATCTAAAAAGTAGATAGGTCTTCCTTCTTTTTGATATTGTTTTTCATAATTTGTCATTATATTTGGAATATTTCTTTCATCTTTATGTAAGTCAAGTGAAACAGTATTGAAAATATACCAATAATTAGATAAACTTTCAAGAGAATAAGCAAAGAAACCTTTGTTATCAGTTTTTAAAATAATGTGCTTGTGTTTAGTAAAAATTTTATCATATATTCTTAAATAACTTTCATGAGTAAATCTTCTTTTTTCATCTTGTTTTTTTGGCCAAGGATCACAAAATGTTAAATATATAGTATCAATTTCTCTTTGGAAAATATTACCAATTTCTTTAGCATCTATATTGATTAATTTAAGATTATTTAAATTTAAATTTGATAATCTATTTACAGCCATAACCATTTGTGAATCTACAATTTCAAGACCAATATAATTAATATTTGGATGAGCTTTAGCCATATCAATAATAAAATCACCACGTCCCATACCAAGTTCTAAACAAATAGGATTACTATTATTAAATAATTCATGCCATCTTTTTTGATATTCATATGGATTTTTAACTAAATATTTACTAGAACAAACTATTAAATCTGCGTTTTTAATTTTTTTATATTGCATTTCTTCACCTCCTAAAATAATTATAATAAAAAAAGGCTAAATAAGCAAGTTTTTAGTTGCATGCTTTCTTTTTATATGATAAATTATTTTTGAGGTCATATTATGTATTATTTAGCATATGGAAGTAATTTAAATTTAAGTGAAATGAAAGAAAAATGTCCATTTTACAAAGTAATTGGTAGAATGTTTTTATATAATTATACTTTATCTTTTAAAGGTGAAGAAAATGGATTTTTAACTATAGAACCAAAAGAGGGTAGTGTAGTACCAATTGGTATCTTTAAAGTAAATAAATTGTTTATTAAAAATCTGGATATGATGAAGATTATCCATATTTATATAATAAAAAGGAAATTGAATTTGAATTATATGGCAAACTAGTTAAAGGATTAATCTATATAATGAATGATGATTTTGATTATGCAATGCCTCATGATTATTATTTTAATTGTTGTAAATTAGGGTACAATGACTTTAATTTTGATGATTCTTATCTAAAAGACGCTCTAGATTATACCTCAAATAAGATAAAAACTAAGGAAATAACGAGAAATTTGTATTTATAACAAATTTTTGATAAAAAATAGTTGCATTTATTAAAAAAATAAGGTACAATTAATTAGTACGAAAAAGAAGTGGGCTTGTAGCTCAGCTGGTTAGAGCGCACGCCTGATAAGCGTGAGGTCGGAGGTTCAAGTCCCCCCAGGCCCACCATTTTTTGGCCCGTTGGTGAAGCGGCTTAACACACTGCCCTTTCACGGCAGCATTCATGGGTTCGAATCCCGTACGGGTCACCATTAAGTTAATAATTGTCCGTATTTTCGGGCTTTTTTTATGCTAAAAATTACCCATTTTATATATTTCCCATATTTTTTATATATTTCGGGGTAAAACGGTGGTAATTTTTGTGTTAAGCCTTAGACTTGAACCTTAATACCTCATGCTTGTCATCGCATTTTGTCACATAAAAAAAATCTAGGATATCCTAGAATATTTTTTTATATAATGGCGGAGCAGGAGAGATTTGAACTCTCGCGCCAGTTACCCGACCTACACCCTTAGCAGGGGCGCCTCTTCAGCCTCTTGAGTACTACTCCAAACCAAGTTACTTATACATTTTACTATATAAATAACCACTTTGTCAATTAACTTAATGAAGTTTTTACATTTTCTATGAAAGAAGTCATTGTACTGAAATAATCATCATCCATAGACAAAGTCATTAGATTAACATCAATTAATTTAGCATTATTGTTAACTAACTCTTTTATTTTTTCATTTTCTTTATCATTTTCTGTACATAAGATATATGTATATTTTTTATTTTTAAATTTAGATTTTATATTATTATATTTATTTTCTTTTAAATTATCAGCATCATCAAGACTAATTACATCAAATCCATAACTTTTAAGAAAGTTAAATACTTTACTACTTGCAACAATTGTATATTTTCCATTAGATTGTGCATCACTTGCTATACTTCTTAAGTTAGCATCCATAAGAGATATTTTTTCCTCGAAATCAGCATAATTTTTATTAACCTCTTCGATAATATATTTACTTGTCAAATAATTAGTAAGATTCTCTTTAATATTTTTAGCAAGCATTAAATAATTTTTAGGGCTTAACCAAAGTTCAGCAGGATCATTTTCATAAGACAATCCATAAGAAACATCAATTATCAAAAGATTTTTATTTTTATTTAATAAAGTCTTAGCAATTTCTTTTTCTTTAGTTAAACCATTATAAACAAAAAGGTTAGCATTTGCATAATTTGTAATTTGTTTTCCTGTTAGTTTATAAGTGTTTAAATCACAATCTTTTGGGTAGATACTACTTATTTCTCCGTAATCATTATATAAATACTTTACTAAATAATTTACTGGGTAAACCGTAGTATAAATAGTTGCACCTTCGAGGTCATCTTTTTTAATTGAACACGAAGATAATATTAATGTAAATAAGGTTAGCAAGCAAAATGTTTTAAATAATTTTAATTTCATTTAAATTTTCCTTTCATGGAACTGGATCATATCCACATTTTCCATTTGGACGACATCTTTTCAACCTTTTAAAACCAAGTTTTAAACCTTTAATTACGCCATACTTATAAATAGATTCAATCATATATTCGCTACATGTTGGAGTAAATCTACACATTTTGTGTGATATATTTGGAATAATTTGATAACCTCTTATTAAATATATTATAATCATTTTCATATTTCGTCCATATTTAGTATTATACTATATATTTTTAAAATTTACAATTACCTAATAATATGTTATACTTACTAAGGAAAGTAATAGGTGAGTATATGAATTTCTTAGAAAAATATAACATTAAAATTAATAATACATTGTTATTATCAGAAGCACTAACTCATTCTTCTTATGCATATGAAAATAATATAAATTCATATGAAAAACTAGAATTTTTAGGAGATGCTGTATTAAGTGTAATAGTAAGTGAGTATTTATATAATAAACATAATTTAAAAGAGGGTCAAATGACTAAAATTAGAGCTAGTTATGTGTGTGAAGACGCTTTAAATGTTTATGCTAAAGAAGTAGGTTATGCTGACTTAATTAAAGTTGGCAATGGCCTTCATGGTAAAGCAAATGAAACAATAATTGCAGATGTTTTTGAAGCTATTTTAGCAGTTATTTATATTGATCAAGGATTTGAAACTTGTAAAAGATATATTTATGCTGTTGTTATACCTCACATTCAAAGAAATGAACAGTTCTTTGCAGATTATAAAACTGCTTTTCAAGAGGTTGTTCAAACAAGTCAAAGGTCAGTAATTTATGAAGTAGAAAGCATTACTGATGAAGAAGGAAAACCTTTATTTAAAGCTGATGCTATTGTAGATGGTATAACACTTGGAAGTGGCACAGGTAAATCTAAAAAAGAAGCAGAACAAATGGCTGCCAAAGATGCCTTAAGGAAAAGTGCAAGGTAGATTATGTATATAAAAAGTATTAAAATGCAAGGGTTTAAATCCTTTGCTGATAAAACAGAACTTGATTTTGATAAAAATATATGTGCAATAGTTGGCCCAAACGGAAGCGGTAAAAGTAATGTTGTTGATGCCCTTTTATGGGTTTTAGGAGAGCAAAGTGTCAAAACCTTACGTGGTGATGACAAAATGAGCGATATCATTTTTAGTGGTTCTAAATCAAGAGAGGGTTTAACTAAAGCAAGTGTAAGTATTTTATTTGATAATGAAGATCATACTTTACCATCGGAGTTTGGTGAAGTTGAAATAAAAAGAACTATTTATAAGACTGGTGAAAATGAATATTTTATAAATAACTCGAGAGTAAGACTTAAGGATATTACTGACTTAATATTAGATGTTTCTTCGAAGTTTAATATAATAACTCAAGGAAATATTAATGCTTTAGTGGATAATAAGTCCTCAGAAAGAAGAGTACTTTTTGAAAATGCCGCTGGAGTATTAAAATATAAAAAAAGAAAAGAAGAAACTTTAAAGAAACTTGATAATACCAAAGAAAATATCACTAGATTAAACTTAATAATCAAGGAAGTTATGTCTTCATTAAAGCCATTAGAAAAGCAAAAAAAAGAAGCCGAAAAATATATTAAAATAAAGGATAATCTTGAAAATATTGAAGTTTCTTTAATTGCTAGTGATATAACAAATATAAAAGAAAGATATGAAAATATTAAATTAGAAAACAGCAAATTAAAAAAAGAGCAAGAAGTAAATGTTTTTCTGCATCCTGAGGAACTTGAAAAACTTAAATTGATTCTTTTACAAATGGATGAAGAAATAACCAAATCAAATGAACAAATTATTCAAATTAATGATGATATATCAAGACTTCAAAGTCAAAAACAAATTAATTTAGAAAGAGTAAAATTAAGTGTAAACGAAAGTGCAATTAATGAAAACCTACTTAGACTTAAGGAAGAAAAACTATCTATTGAAAAAAATATTGCTGTCCTTGATAGTGAAATAAAATCTTTAAAGGATGAATACAACATTTTAATTAAGGAATATAATGATAAAAATAATACTCAATTAAAGGAAAAAATTAAAATAACTACTTTAAAAAGTGATTACAATGTTAAATCTAAAGAATTATTTGACTTAGAAAATAAAATTAATATTGCTAAAAGTAATATTGAAAATAATTCTTTTTTACCTAAAAGTATTGCAGCAGTTTTAAATTCAAAAGCATTAAGTGGAATATGTGACCGTATTGAAAACTTAATCGAAGTAAATGTTGCCCATAAAATAGCCATTTCATCTTCTTTAGGTGCCGCTAAAAACTTTATAGTAACAACTGACTTTGATAGTGCAAAAAGAGCTATTAAGTACCTTAAAAACTTTGATTTAGGAAGATGTACATTCTTTCCTCTTGATACTATAAAATCTCGTTATATTGATAATATAACATTAAATAGTATTAAAGATTTAACTGGTTTCATAGGAATTGCATCTGATCTTGTAAGTTATGATAAAAAATATAAAAATATTATTGAAAATCAACTTGGTAATGTTATTATAGTGGATAGTCTAGACGATGCAAATAAAATTGGTAAAAAGACTGATTATAAATATAAAATTGTCTCTTTAGAGGGTGATATCTTATATTCTGGTGGAGCAGTAAGTGGTGGTAGAGTAAATACAAATAATGATGATAAATTGAACCTTTTACATATGCAAAATGAATATAATGATAAAAAAGGATTACTACAAAGTATATCTGTTACTTTAGATAATGCTAATGATAAATATGAGGAACTTGAAAAAGAGATTAGTGAAATTAATTATAAGCTAACTGAAAAAAGAGTTTTAATTGAAAATAAAGAAAGAGTTTTATCGGAAACAAAAGATAAACTAACATACACGGAAAGTAATATTGATGGTTTTAAAAACCTTAATAATAACACATTGAATGATAAAATCGAGGAAATATTATATACACTTAATAGTAAATCTAAAGAAAAAGAGATACTTGAAAATAATTTAATTTCTTTAAAATCTAGAAAATTTGATTTAAATAATAAAATCGAAGATTTGGAAAGAAAGATTAATGAAGTAAATAGTAAATATAATAGAAATGAAAGCTTAATTAAAAATAATGAAATAGAAATCGGTAAGTTAGAGGTTAAAATGGATGCACTTCTTGATAACCTTCAAAATGAGTATAATATGACTTATGAAAATGCCTTAAAATCATATGAACTTACTATGGATCCTGAAGAGGCTCGGGAAATTGTAATTAAATATAAAAATGATTTAAAAGGACTTACAAATATTAATACAGGAAGTATTTCTGAATATGATAGATTAAGTAAAAGATATGATTTTTTAGCAGGTCAAAAAGATGATTTAGAGTCATCTTCAAAAGAACTTTATAATATTATTGATGAAATGGATGATATTATGAAAAAACGCTTTAAAGAAACATTTGATAAAATATCTACTGAATATTCTATTGTATTTAGAAAAATGTTCAAAGGTGGAAATGGTGTTTTAAAATTAATCGATGAAAATGATTTACTTAATACTGGAATCTCTATTTTAGCGGTTCCACCAGGAAAAAAACTTAATTCAACATCGATGTTATCTGGTGGTGAAAAGGCCCTTACGGCAATATGTCTTATATTTGCAATACTTAATGTTAAACCAGCTCCATTTATTGTCTTAGATGAGGTTGAGGCACCACTTGATGAAGAAAATGTATCAATGTTTGGTGATTATTTAAAGAGTATGCAAAATATTAGTCAATTTATATTAATTACTCATAAAAAGAAAATGATGGAATATGCAAGTAACTTATATGGTGTAACAATGCAAGAGAGTGGAGTATCTAAGTTAGTAAGCGTAAAACTAGAAAATAATGTAGAATAACATTAAAATAGGTTTACAAATTAGTGTTAAGTAATGTATAATAAAAATGTAAAGGAGTACAAGGATAATTTATGGACGCATTAAACAAACTATTACAAGATTTAGGAATATCTAAGGTAAAATTAGCAAAATATTTAGGAGTATCAAGACAAATGGTTTACAATTATTTGACATTTGAGGATATCAATAATTGGCCAAAAGAAAAGAAAGCATTATTATTTCAATTATTAGAAATAGATTCTTCCTCTTTTAAAGGCTTTGATAAAATTAAAGTGACAACTGAATATATGCTTAGAATTGAAAAGAAATTAAATAATACATCACAAAAAGAAGAAAATATGACAAATAATTTTGATTTAAGTGGTATAACAAGAGATGATAAATGTCTTTTATCTGATATTGTTTATTTACTTAAGGAAAAGTTAATTGATGGTTCAAAAGCAGAGAAGGGGACAGTACAATACATCTATTACCTACTTTCTTCGATGGAAAATGTACCTGAAATTAAATATATGCTTGCTTATATAGCTAAAACAAATGGATTTATTGATCCAGATGAATTTCTTTATAATGAAGATAAACAATTTATTTTCGAGGGAATATTATATTCTGGTTTAACTTTATATAATAATGGGGGAGCCTCAAAAAGTAAAGTTGCTGAATCAAGAAAAAGATTTATTCGTGAAATCGAACTTAAAAAACAAGAAAAAATTGGCCGTACACAGGCTCTTAATACAATTAGAGTTCAAGCATTACACGAACTTGGTTATACTGATATTAATAAAGAAAATGCTACAGAAGTATTTGAAAAAATTGCAGAAATTGAATCAAGGAAAATGTGTGGCATTCCTGAAGATAAAAAGAAATAGGGGACTACCCTATTTTTTTTATGAAATAAATCATGCGTGTATATATATATCCTTATTTATATATTAATAAG
>UMCG01048769.1_pt1 | contig 21707 bp, 30 predicted proteins | sample 1964181 | NCBI WGS metagenome assembly UMCG01 (sample SAMEA4835963, study PRJEB28245) | human gut metagenome | biome: gut microbiome; material: fecal sample | place: Denmark | collected 2008 | reverse complement strand
GGGGGTTTGCTTTACTCAAAAACTTTTGCAATGCTTTTCAGCCGATAGCCTATTGCCGTCCGGCTGTAATGCGTCTGTGCTGCAATGTCCGGCAGCGGAAGCCGCTCAACGTACCGCAAAAGAGCTATCTTTCGGTCTACCCTCCCAAGCGGTGCGGTTTTGATGGCGGCGGTCATCTGCTGTCGGTCAAGCCCTTGCAGCGCAGCGGGCAGCACTACACGAGCCGCCGCCACAGGTAGCACCGAGCCAGAAAGGCTGCGGCAGCTGTCCGGCGTTGCGCACCATATTGCCAAGCACGGCAAACTGGTATGTTTTCGTGAGGCCACGAAAACGTGCGCAGACCATTTTCGTGATATCACGAAATTGCTCTTGTGCGGCGTACATTTTGTTGGTGTCAACAAAATGCTCGTATGCAGTGCTACTCATGGTTTTACTCCTTATCTGCCCGCTTTTCGATGCACTCGCCATATTTGTCAAGAAGGCAATCTTTGCAAAACTCTCGATTGTCGCCTTTCAGGTTGCACACCTTTTTACGCTTGCGGGCTTGATTCATAGCGTTTGCAGAAGCGGCAATAATCCCACACATAGGTACAATCATATAATCCTCCTTACTGCTTTTGCAGCGCCGCTTTCATGCGGTCAAAGAAAAACTGGATAATGATGCCGATAGTCTCATCGGTGATGGCCCACGAAATGAGCCTGCCCCACTTGCTGGCGCTGAGGGCCGTGCGGAGCATCTGCGCCACCCACGCCTTGCGTTCTGCGCCTCTCTTGGTGCCCTGGATCTCGTGCTCTGCCTGCTCGATCAGGTCGAGCACAGTGCCCTTGACAGCCGCACCGTAGCCCAGCCTGATGCAGCCCAATGCGTAGAAGATAAAGCCACCCAGCATGAGCACGAGGGCCACAGGGGCGGGAAGTGCGGTCAAAATGTTATTGATTGTTGCCATGTATTACTCTCCTCTCTCTTTTTCGAGGTCTGCAATGCGGTGGTTTGCCACCTTCATCTGTTCTTCAAGCACCGGGATGCGCTGGGCGAAATTGTTGTGTGTTCGAACTTCCCGGGTCAGCTCTTCCAGCTTGGTTTCGGTCACAGCCTGCTGCTTGTCCAGTTTGGCATCCATGCTCTGGGCGGTGTGGATGTTAGAGACGATCACGCCGATCAGGCTCAGGCCGCCAGTGATGAGTGCTACGATGATCGCGTCGCTCATGCGCCCTCCCGAAGACGGGTCAGGCCCTTCTTGCGGATGATTTTCGGGTAGTTGAGGGTGGTCACGTTGAGGTCAACAGTTCTGGAGATGCCCGGCACGCGGCCTTTGCTGGTGTGCTGGTGGGCGTTGTACTTAAAGTCCACCTTCGGGGTCTTGCCGGTGTAGTCGGCAAGCCATACGTCATAAGGATGCAGAGCCGCACCGCCCACAAAGAGATGCGCCTTTGCAAAGCTGGTGTAGGTGTAGAGCTGGGCATAGAAGCCCATCTGTTCCACCTCGTGCAGAGCATAGGCGGTCAGGTCGGTCAGGTCCTGCTTGTCCAGACTGACGAGCTTGTTGTCCTCCACATCCACAGCCACAGGCAGGGTAAGCTCCTTGCCGTAGACCGCCTGCCGTACAAGGGCCAGCTCTGCATCGGCCATCGCTTCGCTGGTGGCGTAGGTGTAGTAGTAAACGCCCACGTCCAGCCCAGCAGCCCGGGCGTTGCGGTAGTTGGTCTCAAAGGTCTGGTCGATATAAAGGCCGTCTGCCCGCTTGGAGAGCTTTTTGTTGGTGGATACCGTCTTGAGCATGGCCCCCTTGTAGCCCGCCGCTGCCACCTGTGCCCAGTCGATGGTGCCCTGATACCGGCTCACGTCAATGTAACGGTAGGGCGGCTCACCTGCCCACCCGGTCACGGTGTCCACAGTGGGCACGTCCGGTGCAGGGGTGGGCTCTTCCTTGTCGGCGCTGTCTCCGGCAGCGTGGGAGAGCGCAGAAAAGATATCCCGCAGGAAGTTAAGCATTACTTTCCACCTCATAAAATCCCTCCTCCGTCAGCTTTGCCAGCACGGCATCACGCCAGCGGGCAGGCACGTTGTCGATGGTAAAAGCGCCGTCAAAACGGTGCAGTTTGATTTGAGTGACATAGAACAAAACCATAACATCCTCCTTACTGTGCGGCCAGCAGGTCGAGCATAGCCGCTTCCAGAGCAGCAATGCGCTCTTCTGCGGTGGGCAGCTGTGCCTTTTCCTCTGCTTCCTTGCGGGCCTTTTCCTGTTCGGCCAGCTCTTCGGCGGTGTACAGCACATACCGCTGCACTTCCACCTCTTCGTCATAGGCTCCCTTTGCGGCGACACCGGGCACGTCCACCACCTTCCAGCGGTCACGGCCCCCGTTGGGGTAGGTCTTGTACTCATAGTGGCTAACCTCTTCCACGCCCGCCACAGCATCGTGGTGGATGGTCTGGGTCTCCTGCTTGAGGTAGCCTTTCGTCAAGTCGGGGGTGGCGATTTCTACGCCGTTACTGTCGATGATTTTCATAAGGTCTCCTTTCAGGCGACACGCCGCCAGATGTACATGCAATATGCCGGGGGTTGGACGGTATCGGAAGCACCGTAGATAGGGTTAGATAAAGAGGCATCTATCGCAAGAGAGCCGCCATATTTGGAGGTTCCGTCTTCTGTTGCAATTAGGTTGGTAAATTTTTCTGTCGAATCAACAGCTACAGATTTAAGCGCTCCTTTTCCTTGGGAAAGAAAAATGCCCGTTTCATATTCGCTCTTTAGTGCTCTTGTCGAGACCATTCCCATTATATTCGGCAGTCCAGCCTCTAACGTTGTACCAGCCGGGTAGGTATCACTTGCACCCATGATAAATCTGTTCTCAATGCGCTCCCATGTTCCGCCGTAAAGCTCGGCCGGACTGGTGGGGTTTTCGCTGATGTACAGACTTCCCACGGGGTGGTCTCGCTCGACTACCGCCGCAAGGACTTGCTGATAGATAGCATAGGCATCAGGGCCAATGCCATTTTTAAGTTCTCCTAGTGCCATTTTTTCTCCTTTCAGTCGGTACGAAGCCAAGTGTAAGTAAAGTATGCCGGGGGTTGGACAGTATCGCTGTTGCCGTAAATTTGGCTCGACATGGAAGCATCCATATCAACAGCTATGGGGCCTCTAATGCCAGTAGTACCTGCCTGAGCCAAAACGCCAGAACCTTCTCTACCTTTGAAAGCACCTGTAGTACCAGCGGCATTAAGCCATCCTCCAGAGCCAGCGTAGGAAGCAAACGAGAAACCACCCGTTATATTCGGCAGTCCCGCCTCTGCCGTTGTGCCAGCTGGGTGCGTGTCGCTTGCGCCCATTAACGCCTTATCTTGCGCAATCTTTTCCCACGTTCCGCCGCCAAATGTCACAGCCGGATTTTCAGGGCTAATGGTCTGATAGATACTGCCTACAGGATGTGCCGCAAGCAGGAAGTTGGAATAGATTGAGCCGTCACCATAGAACTGACCGCCATACTTGATGGGATACCACCGGGCGGAAATTTCCGCAGTCGGAATGTTGTGTGCACGGATACGGATAGCTCCGGTTCGAGTTTCGGGGTTTACAAGCATAGCTTTACCGGCTACGTCTGCGCTTGCAGGGTCGATGCTGACAGATACCACAGTCGTGGACGTAACGTCTGCTGTAATGTCAATGTAATGCGGGTACTCTGCAACTTCTGTGTCTGTCTGCCACCCCGTAATCGGAATAAAAAGATCATGCGGATCGACGGAGTCTGCTTTGCCCTTATTCAGAGCCTTTGCTGCCTTCTGTGCGTTGTTGACCTGCATCATCAGGTAGTTGTACCCGTGCCGGTCATCCAGGCCAGCTTCTGCGCCGGTCGGGGCGATGATCTGGCCGGATGTCCAATTTTCCGGGAGATCAGCGGGAAGAGGAATGTTTTTCAGGATATCATCCGCCATAAAGCAATGTTCCCTCCTTGAAGATAATGGTGTGTTTGAACTTTGTTCTGGACGTGGTTTCGATGCTAACATCGTCCTGTGTGAGGGCGGATCCGAACGCATCTTGCGCGGAGATGGTAGAGACTTTTGTGATCTTTTCCGATGGCAGAAGCTCATACTGCAGCGTGACTGCCGCACCGGAAAGGCTCTTTGCGAGGTTCGGAACGGTATAATCGCCGTTCAGCTGCACCATGTTGATGTGATCCGCCAGGTACGAGGCTAGGCTTGCCAGGTACAGCGGGGTCACAGATGCGGAAGCGGGCGCGGCAACCGTCACCGGGACAAAATTATTTTGTCCCGGTGACGCAAAGGCATCCTTGCCCAAAAGCCAGCTGCCCAGAAGATAGTGATACCGGCTTCCGCTTGCCAGCACGGTGTCCGCGCCCTCCAGAATAGAGAGATTTACGTCCGCGTCCGTTTTTTCGGTAATGCCAAAATAGCAGTCCGATGCGTACAGCGTTTCTCCCGCATCGTTCAGGAGCTCATAGTGGTTGACGGTCGAATTACCTGCCTCCGGTTCAATGGATGCTTCCAGCTTCAGGTTCTCGCCCGCGATCATCAACATTTCAGAACCCACCTGCAGTGTCGCAGATGCAATGACGCTTTTCAGCGGCTTCACGGTCGTTGCGCGGTTGAGCCGTGCCGTCGTGGCAAGCTCTGCCGCCTTGTGGGCCACGTCCAGAAGAAGCGTCCGCGTCAGTGTCGGCGATGCAGCAGCCTTTGCGGTCGTCCATCCTCCGAGTTCGGCAAACGGCTTTTTCCCAAGGGCCCAGCCGCCCAGACGATACTGATAATTGTATTTCTGCACATCGACCTGCTCTGTGATCAAGATTCCGGTCTTGAGGTACGGCATACTGATAAAGACGATGTGAGCGGGCTTGATCTGGTTGATCAGGTGCGTCACCTCGTCGTAGTACGACTGGCTCTTTGCGCCCGTCGCAAGCCTCAGCTCGTAGAGCGGGTATGTGATGGAGCACGTCCATTCACCCGCGCCAATCAGCTCATCCAGCTTCTGATACAGAAACCCCAGTGTATAGGGCGGGCGGGTCGCAATGCGGTTCATTACACGCTGCCTGCGGAACTCCAGAGATTCCTTTTCCGGGACAGCCACGATGTGAAACACCTTTTCCCACTGTGCAACGGAATCCTCGTCCATGGTCTGGAAAAAGAAGTTGCTTTGGACCCCTTCCACGGAACCAGCCAGCAGGTCGAATTCCGCTTTTTCAGCAGTGCAGATCTGCTGATAGTCCTGCACTTCCCGGTAGATGGGAGGCAGCAGCGGCAGCAGGTCGTGTGAAAGATCAAGCTTCATGCAGCGTCACCGTCCCAACCACAGGAACCTGCTGCTGTGCGCCGGTTTCTGTCAGAATCAAATCGTCCGCGGCTCCGTTCAACTGGACGTTTATTACGTTTACCACGCCCTCTGCCGTGATGATGGCCGCAGATACGCGGGCCGTGTAGACGTTGGCGCTGTATTCAATGCTGGTTTTGCTGATATTGGTCGCCCAGCTTTTCCGTACATTGAGCAGATATGCCTCCAACGCCTCCCGTACCGCGGTGCGCACTGTATCCAGCGAGTAGCTGGGCAGGAGCGTCACAGATGCGGTGACTGAAACTTCCAGCTTCTCCGGGGCCGTGATCGTTACCTTTGCACCGATGGGCGCAAGACCGAGCCCCTGCCCGGAGTACGGCACCGGGTCGATGGTGTTCTGAATGGTCTGCACAAGGTCGGTGGATGCAGGCAGCCAGTCCGCACCCAGAACGGAGCAGAGCACCGTGCCGCCGCCTCTCCATGTCGGGTACACCTGAACAGCGCCCACGCCGTCCAGCTTCTCGATTTCCTCCTTGTACTGCGCCACATTGCCGCCAAAGGAGCGGCTGTTCATCGCCGCCTCGATGCGGATGCGGAATTCGTCATCGGTCTCGGTCTCGTCTCCTGGTGTCAGGATATCCGAGATCCGGGCAGAAGTCAGGCCCTGAATGGTGTCGATGGGTAGGATAGGGCCGGTGTAGTCGTTGCCGATTGTGCCGGGCGTTTCGGCCAAAAGGCGGTAGGTGTGCCCGGAACCCAGAGCGGACAGCGCAATAAAATTGATACTGTCCGCGCCGTTGATGGTAGAGAACCGGCTGCCCAGCGGGATATCCATATTGAACTCGCCTTTTCGCACCGCCGCCGTGGCCTGCTTGCGGGTAACGCTGGCAATGGGGGCCAGCAGATCCAGCGCTCTGCCAGTGGCTGTCTGAAAAAACGCCTGCCGCTGCACCATGTTCAGGGAAAGGAAGAACCCCTCAAAGACATAGGCGGCGGGAGAAAGAGCCGTTGGGATGGGGCTTGTGTCCCGCTTGTCGTAGTCGTCCGGGATCTGAGACAGCATATAGTCCAGAATGGACCGGTACTGTGCGGTAGAAAAATCGATCATGCTGCAGTGTTCACCTCCGTGCTTGCCTGCATTTCGCCGTAGATTGTGGAGACAGTAAAGGATGCTGTCAGGGCCTGTCCCTGCACCGTGTAAGAGAAGTTCTTCACGCCGGTCACCCGGTCGTCCACGGTCAAAGCCTCTTCCAGGCGGCGCTGCAGTTCGGCAGCCACATAGCCCGGGTCTTGCCCCAGCAGCCCCTCCCACTCCATGCCACTGTAAGAGCGGAAGATCTGCCAGCGATAACGTTCCACGTTCAGAATGATGGTGACGGCCTGTTTTACAGCCTCGTACCCATCGCATTCCCCGACGATACGGCCAGATGTCTGGTCAATAAACCAAGTTCTGGACGGCTGAGAAACGTACTCCACGCCGCCGGAAAGGTCGATGGACGCGCCTGTAGGAAGCGTACCCATTACGATTCACCTCCGTATACTCGGGAAAGAACAATGAACTTCTGGCCGCTCTGAACGCGGAGGAGCAGCACTTTGTCCCCGGCTTTCAGGGCCGGGTTCAGGATGATGTATTTTTTGTCCTTGCTCAAAGGCAGCGCAGCGCCGTTTTCCCAGCCCACAAAATTTTCTGCCTGCACTTTTGCATCAAATCCATCCGGCAGGGCCGACCACTCCGTGAAGTAGGGCGGAGCCGTGAATGCGTCCTCGCTGGGGCCGGACGGTGTTGCGTGCTTGTGCAGCAGGATCTTGATCTCGTGCCTGTGGCGCAGGATGGGAATTTTCTTTTCAATGACAGGCTCTGCTAGGTAAAGCACAGCCTGCTTCAGCGGGGCCATTGCTTCACTGATCTGGATCTCCAGCTCATCATCGTCCGGTGGGGCCTTTGTCACTGTTCCGATCTGCAGATCTGTGGGCTGCCCGGCATCGTTGGCCTGCCGGTAGATCTCCTGCAATACTGCCAGTAAATCCACTCTTCTCCCTCCTTACAGTGCTTTTGCTTCCAGTTCCATGGTGTGCTCGTCATTTTTGAAGGTGTGCTCCACCTTTTCCAGCATGACATACTGTTTGAACGGTTCGCCGTCCAGATCGGATAGGTTCACCAGGATCAGCGCCCCCGCCCGCAGGCCCGGCACGCCCAGAGAAGAGAACTTTAGCTGCTGCAATACCCGGTTGTAATACTCCAGGCTCACTTTCGCCTGCTCCTTTACCTGAGCGTCGTTGGCGGCCTCGTCCACGGTCTGGTACAGCTGCAAAAGGCCCCACTTTCCAATATGTTCCGAATCCTTCATCACAAATACATCCGCCTTTCCCGTCTCCTGATTGGGCCGGGCCAGCTTGATGCTGTTGTAGGTCTGGGTGTCGATGGAGGAATCGAAGGTATAATTCGTCATCAGGCTGTAATCACCGATGACGATATCTGTTTTCAGGTCGTTGGCCTCCTTGAGGGTCAGTCCGTCACCGGAATCGTAAAACACATAGACCTTGCCGGTGTTGAGCAGGGTCTTTTGCAACGCAGTGTTGATGATGTCGATGCAGCTTTTGTCCTGCATGATGAGGGAGGGCAGCTTATAGCCGGTGTCGGCCAGCTCGCCCACGTCCAGCTCAAAGTCCTCCGCGATCTGCCGGATGATGTCCCCGGCGCTCTGGCCATAGAACGAATAGCTGGCATTGGCCTTGAGATACCGGATACGGTCATAGCAGACTACGTCCACCGGCCCCCAGCGGTCAAAGCCCCGGGTGAACACCCAGCCGTAAAACTGCAGCTGACCATTCACAGAAAAGCGGATCACGTCACCCTCTTCCAGCTTGGATTCCGGGGTGCGCAGATAGGTAAAGGTCAGTTTGCCCGGCTGACCGGTGCGCTGGGTAGACCAGACCACCTGCGTGGTGCTGTTGGTCAGGTTCAGGGTGTTTCCGGTGGCTTTCTGAGCGGCCAAAAGCTCATAGGTCATCCTTCCACCTCCTGCAGGCTGTTCTCCGGCATCCAACCCAGCACAGTGCCGCCGGTGTCTGCCACGCAGACGGGGCAGGGCCGGGAGCGGTCAATGATGCGCCGCACCACAACGATCTGGCCATGGATGCTGGTCAGAACTTCCTCCCCGCTGCCGGTGCCGTAGACCTTCCCGGTGGCTTTCCGTCTGGCCCCCACAACGAGCTTGTCTGCGGGGGTGCTTCTGGTGGGGGTCAGAGAGAGCTTTACAGCGCCTGCAGTATCCACCGCAGCGTTTACCGCCGTAGCTGCTGAAACAGCCCGTGCGGCCACGCTGGCCACGTCAGAGATGGTGCTGGCCGGGGAAAAGGTTCCGGTCTGGCCAGCGCCCTGCACAACAGCCCTCTGCGGGGAGTAATCTTTGTACTCGGTCAGGCTCAGGTCAAAATAGAAATCCCCCGTCTCCGCGCCGCGCTCCTCTGCCTTGAAGCTGGTAACGAGGCACCGAAAGCCCAGGCTCGGGCCCAGGAACGGAACGCCGTTCTCATAGAACCGGACGGGCGTGTAAACGATGGGGGACTTTTGCTTCATGGCGGCGGTAAAGAACGCCATATACACCGCCGGGGGCAGATGAATGCCGGTCTGGCCCGGCAGCCGCCGCCCGGGCAGCAAGCCCGAAATGGACACGGTGCGCAGGTTCGGCGTGCGGGGCTGCATGATAGGGCCAAGGCCCAACACGTTATAAGTTCCGTTGTCAGCAGAAAGGGTCTCCGGCAGCTTTTCCGGGTTGATGGGCAGAGCGATCACCGTTGCGCCGCTGGAAAAATACAGTTTGTACAGGGACATCTCTTTCTCCTTACTGCACGGTGACGGTGCTGCCTGCGTTCATCAGATCCACCAGAACATCCCGCAGGGTGTCTGCCAGATTTCGGGCATCCTTTTCGGTGCTGCCGGTGTTCTGCCCCTGCACGGTGATCATGGGGGTCTGGCTTGTCAGATTGACGTTATTGACGTACTTGCGCTCCGCCACATCCACCAGCATCTTGATCTGCTCATCGGACAGGTCAACGGTTTTTGCGATCTTGCCGGTGTTCTTGTCGATGTTGCCCAGCAGGTCTTTCACGTCTGCCGCCTGCGGAATTTCCAGCTCTCCCGTGCCGGTGCCCATAAGGCCGGATTTTCCGAGGTTCGCGCCCCAGTTATAACCGGCTTTATAGGACTTGCCCAGGTCGAAGTTCTCCCACGGCTTGATATACTCTTTGTATCCGTTCTGTTTGATGGTCCAGTTCCGGCCATATTCCAGCTTTCCGATGAGCTTATCGATTCCGGATGTCATGTTCACTTCCACGCCCGGAATCATGTTGATAAGGCCTTCCAAACCCTGCGCTACGTTCTGGACGTACTTCAGGATGGTAATGGACATATCATAAAAGAGAACATCAATTGCTGTGATCGGGTCATTGAACGCATTGCCCAGAAAGTTCACAAATGCGGCAAAGCCATTGTGCAGCGGAACCAATGTACCGTTGAGGATGAATGCTCCCATCGTTGTAAAAGCTCCAGTGATGATGCCCGTGGCCGAAATGCTGGAACCGGTCAGCTTGTTGAATGCTGCCACGCCGCCATACAGAGCAGCCACCAGCACCAGAACTGCCGCAGCAGTCAGGGCGATGGGATTCGCCGCCATAACAGCGTTATAGAATGCCTGCATGGATGCGGCTGTTTTTGTGGCGGTTGCGAGGATGTTTGTCCAGTTGGCGGCGATCAGGAGCACGCCGAACGCCGCGCCCAGGCTGACTACCAGAGGAATCGCAACATCCAGATTGTTTGCCACCCAGTTGATGGCCGTCAGAAGCGGGTCAAGCGCCCGGACGGCGGTATTGCTTGCCACCGTCCAGACCTGTGCCCAGGTCATGGGGGTCTTTTCAAACTCCGCGTTCGTGTCCTTGGCCGCCGCAAACAGTGCGTTTTTCACAATGTCGGCAGTGATCTGTCCCTGAGAGCCCATCTCGCGCAGCTCGCCCACGCTGACGTGCATATAGTCTGCAATGGACTTTGCGAGGGCAGGAGCCTGCTCCATCACGCTGTTCAGCTCGTCACCGCGCAGAACGCCAGATGCAAGCCCCTGTTCCAGCTGGAGGATCGCGGCCTGCGCAGACGAACCGGACGCGCCGGAAAGGGCCAGCTGCTTGTTCAGCTGCTCTGCGAACTGCACGATCTCTTTGGAGCTGCTGAACGCATCACCGGCCATTGTGCCCAGCTGGGAGACCAGCCCCATCGTATCGGTGAAGCTGCCTCTGGAACGCTGGGCCGACTGGTAGATCATCGTTTCCAGCTCCTGCGTGGTCTGCAGGCCGTCGTTCATTCGGTCAAGCCGGGCACGCATGGAAACCAGACTGTCAGACAGGTCAACGGCCTTTTTCAGGCCCTGAATGCTGATATAGGACGCGGCCAGCCGGAGAACCGAAGATGTCAGGGAGTTGGTGACGCTTTGCGCCATATTTTCCTGCTCCTGCAGCCGCTTTGTAGCTGCTGCCGCCTCATCTTTGGCCGATGCCGCCACACTGGCAGCGTTTTCAGCTGCTTTCATGGATTGGGTCAAGGTCTGCTGCTGCGTTTCCAGCCCTCGGATGGTTGCGCCCAATTTCTCGGTCTGGGTGTCCAGCTTTTTGAACGCCTCTGTGTTCTGCTGCCCAGCGGCAACCATTTCTTCCTGCTGTGCCACATACGATTCAAACTTTGCATTCGCAGAGATCAGCTGCCGGGAAACGCTGTTCAGAACAGACTGATAGTTCTGGGCTGCGGTTTGTGCCGCTGTGGTAGAGCTTGATGCTCTCTGTGCGGCCTGAATGTATGCGCCAAAGGAAGAGGAAAACTGATCCTGAAGGACAAGCGTTTCCTGAATTTTACCCATTTCGTCCCGCCTCCTTCATCCGCTGGGTCTCCTCTCTGCGCTTCTCCATAGAGCGCAAAGCAAATGCCCTGACCAGTGCCTTTTCACGCACCGGCAGGGCATCGTACTTGCCCGGGGGCCAGCCGAGGTTATCGAAGCAGTAGTATGCCACCAGCACGTCGATATCCCAGCTGCCCCCGGAGATCAGTTTTTTGCCTCTTCGTCCAGGCTCTTGTCAAAGCCGGAGAGCTTGCTCACGGCATCGATCAGGCGGCCAAACTCACCGGCCAGAAGCATCTTGCCAGGAACCTGAACCGGGTCTTTGGTGCCGTATTTCTCACACAGCTCCGCGCTGCGGAAATCGGGGAAAACAGTAGCTTCCACGATGGTGCGGGCACTCAGCTCGTTGGCATCAATGGATTCATGCAACTGGCCGTTCACAATTTTCATCCGGGTGGATACCCTGATGATGGCAGCGTTCTCCTCCTGGGTCAGGGAGCGGATCTTAAAGGGGACAGGCTTGCCGTCCTCACCCAGAAAGCGCTTGGAGATAACGACCTCCTTTTCCTCGCGGGTCACAGCGGGATGCAGAAATGCAGAAAGTGCGCTCATAAAAAATACCTCCTAAAATCAGTTGCTGCCCAGGTTGGCAGGGTCTTTGAATGCTTCCAGACGCTTGACGCTGGTATAGCTGAAATTGAAATCGTAGTTCAGCATGGCCTCCTCGTCGTCCAGAATGGACAGCGGGATATCGCCGGTCAGCACACAGCCATAGTAGCCCATTACCTGCGCGCCCACGCTGGACGTGGGGTCCTGGTTGGTGATGGTGATGTCAAACATGTCCTGCACGCCGTTCTCGATGTAGTTCAGCACCATATCGGTGAACAGGTTGGAGCCGTTGGAGCCGAAATAGACGTTGCCGGTGCCGGTCTGAGTGACACCGTTTGCCTTTTTCTGAACCTTTCGGGTGCCGATGGTCTTCATGTCCGAAGTCTGAATGCCCGCAATGGTCTTGATGTTCCGCATACCTGCGGCTTCCAGAATGCGGCCGTTCCGGGTGATGGTGATCTTGCCCTCCGCTCCGTTCTGGGTGTCCTGAGCCATTAAATAACTCATCTTCGTTCCTCCTTACGCCACATCCAGAGTGATGTAGATCTTGTTGGTGCTGCCCACGGCCTCGATGGCCAGAGTGATGAGCACGGCATCCTTTGCCTCGCCAGCTTCCACAATGACATCGGTCTCGCCGTCAAAGTTCTGGATGCCGCCGGATGCCTGGATCTGATCCAGATATTTGACGATGGCGCTCTTGTACTGGCGGCGGCCGTCCTCGGTGTTGTCCACAATGCCCACATAGCTCTGGGCGAACTGCTTGTACAGGTCGTTGGCAATGGTGTTGCACAGCCGCATGGTGCGGTTGTAGCGGTACACCTCGCCGATCTCGCTGGTATAGGTGACCAGAGAGTTGATGTCATACTCCACCCGGACGGTGCCGTCATCGGCGTTGAACACGAACTTGCCCGCATTGATGGCATCCACATACTGGTTGTGGGTCATCTTGGGGGAAACGTCCACCGCGTTGGGAACGGCGGCATTCGTCAGGTCGTTGGCGTAGGTCGCGCCGGAAAGCGCACCGCCGACCCACCAGACGGCTTCCTTCGGGGTCAGGGTGGTTCCATCGTTCATCACAAGACCGCTGCACACGTTGACGATAAAGCGGGTGTCAGGGTTGGTGGCATTGGCTTCCACCAGCTGAGAGAAGCGGCCCACTTCGGTGTTCACGCGCTTGATAAAGGTCTCCATCGCGGTCTTTACGGTGGCATCCTCTCCGTCGTACAGCATGGAATCGAAGTTGTAGGGCTCGATGTTCGTCAGGTAGGTGCTGTATGCGGCAGAGTTCACCTCGCCGTCCTTGCCGCCGGAAAGCTGGGTGCCGACATTTGCGGCCAGAGTGCCCGTGCCGCTGAAATCCACCCAGTCATTGCCGGTCAGGTCTGCAACGGTCTTGCCAGTCTGCTGATCCTTCACCACACCGTCAACGACCGTGGAGACCTGGAAACTGCCCGCAGGTTCCGTCAGTGCGGTGACGATCACCACGATGTCGTTGCCTCGGGAGCCGGGGAATTTGGCGGTAGCCGTCAGCGGGGTAATGGTGCCGGTGGCCTTTGCGCTGTCCGCAGCGGCCGGGCGGTAAAGCAGCAGCTTGGTGGGTGCTGCGGTGCGGTTGGAGCCGCTGAAGATCATGGATGCAAAGCGATTGTGTGCGTCTGTGATGTCGTAGCCGGTATAGGGGGTCAGGTCATCTCCGGCGGCGATCTCCGTCACCTTGCCAACGGGACCCCAGCTCATGGGTTCGCAGATCGTGACTTTGCCGCGGTCGCCAACGGTCAAATTCTGCTGGTTCTTGGAGCGAAATTTAAAGTAAATGCCGGGCCGCACCTTGTTCTGTACAGTCCAGGTTCCGCCTGCTGCCATAGGTGTCACTCCTTCCAAAATTCTTTCACAGCGGCCTCAGCCTCTGCGAGGGTGTAAAACGGTTTGTGTAAAACAACAGCCAGAAAATCCGGCTGATACCCCGCAAAACGCGGGTCTTTCAGCAGCACTTCCCGGCTGTATTGGGTATTATCCTGTTTCATTGGTCTACCTTCTGGTTTACGGTCTGGGTCTGCATCTTCACTGCGTCCACGGGCTTTTCCACAAAGACACGCAGCTCAAACTTGTAATGCAGGCCGTCATCGTCGATATCCGCGCTGCGCTCGTAGGCGTGCAGGAGCTTTTCCGCTTCTGTTCCATCGGAATAAGGGAATGTTTCCATGCAGAAATCGAGCGCCTCAGCGGCTTCGTTGTACTGCTGGCGCAGGTCTGTGAGGTTATAGTCCAGCAGATAGGTCAGGTCGAGCCGGACGGTGCGCAGCCAGCGCCCGCCGGGGTAAGGCTTGATATCACTGCCCCGCTGCTGGATAAACATGCAGGGCGGCTCTACGCCTTGCTGTGCAGGGTCTTCCAACATCTGCACACCGGGCAGGAAGGGAGCCAGATACTCCGCCAGAGACCGGGCCAGCGTTGTAATGGTGAAGTTCATTTCAGCATCTCTCCCAGCTTGTTCACGGCTTTTTCTGTCTCTACTTTCACGGTGTGCTTGTATGCCTCAATCCCTGCATCGGACATGTGCAGGCCCTCAACGTAGGTCGTTTTCGTGCCCACCATCATGCCGCCGGGCTTGCTCATATCGATCTGTAAGAGACCGCTAGATGGCTCGACTGTAAGGTGCGGCACAAAGTGCTTGTCCATCCGGTGGCCGTCGTTGACGTAGGAGGCATAATTTGCATTATTACTCAGGTTCGTCACAAGTTCCCCGCCCAGAAGTCCATAAGGCTCTGTTCGGCTGTCAGTTGCCCAGCGCTGCTTCAGCTCGCCGGTGCGGGTATTTGTGCCGCTCAGGCTGTCCGTTGTGGGCGGGGTCTTATCCTGCGCCGCTTCCACGGCCCGGAGGGTGGCATTGCGGGCAACGTCTGCGAGCATTTCGGGCAAAGCGGCCTGCGCCGCCTCCAGCTTCTTGATGTACTCCTGCAGGTTCATTTCACACGCTCCTGACTGAGAAGCGTGATCTCCTGGTGGGCCAGCCCGGGCAGCACCGCCCCGAAGGGCTCATAGTACAGGTCAGGGTCCCCGGCAAAATACCGGGTCTCCTGCAGCGCGTATCCCAGCCGCGCCCCTCTGTGGATCACTAGCTCATCACCGGGCTTGATATCCACATTGATATCGCAGGCCAGCTTGTCCGTTTTCTGAACATTGGCTGCTGTCTGGGTCATCGTCGGGGCCTTGTCCTGGCTGCGGTACACCCGGCACGGAACACCGGAGCGGACGACCTTCCGTTCCTTGCGGGTCAGATTTCCGTCCTTCACGGTTTCCGTGCGCCTGATCTCCATCAGGTCGGTATACCAGTCATTCCAGTTCATGGGTGCACCTCACATCACAAAAGTTCCGGCCGCACCGATAAAGCGGGCACGGTTTGCCAGCATCTGACCATAGGTGGTGGCGTTCAGGTCGCCCCAGTCCTCTGTTCCTGCGGTCAGGGCACTGGTGTCGTAGGTCACGGAGCTGTCGCCCAGTGTGGCAGACTTCACCACACCCACCAGAGCGCCGGACGCTGCCGCCTGCGCCGGGGTGGCGGTGTTCTCCGCATAGGTGCGCAGCTGCAAAGTGACGTAGTGTGCCACATAAAGACCCACGGCATAATGCCAGCTGTCCAGCCATTTATCAGGCTGAATGCTGACGTTTGCCATTTTTACGATCTCTTCCAGCATCGCATCCGGCAGGTGGCAATTGCCGTCCGCGTCACAGAACTGCGGGTATTCCGCCTTGAACTGCTCTGCGGTGTAATTGCCCACGCTTTGCCCCAGATTTGCGGCCTGTGCAAGAATGCCCCGGAACTGCGGTTTCATCGTCCAGCACATGGGCAGCCTCCTCAGTCTTTCTGCGGTTCGGCAGGCTTGTCCCCGTCCGCAGTCTTTTTCTTGCGGACGGGCTTGTCTGCGGCATCCTGTACGGCCTTGTCACTGCGGTTCGTGGGCACGATGTCACCATCGGCCACCAGCGCCTTGAAATAGGCCGTCTCTGCCGCCCAGCCCGGCACTTCGACCAGCTGCTCCCGGTGGAGCGGGAAGGTCTGAGAGCCGTCTGCGCTGGGCAGGATGATGTTTGCTTTGGAAAGCACGAAAGCCATATCTGCCACCTCCTGATCAGATGCCGTCCACGTACAGCATGGAGGTCTGATACATGAGCTGCACCTCGGATGCGTTTGCCATATAGGCGGTGTCGTAGCAGACATTGGTGACGTTGGGGGCGCTCATCACGCGGGACAGGGGCACCAGCTCGTCCGCCTTGACAAAGCGGCGGTTGTTGACGTACACCACCATGCGGTCACCGCCGGAAGCACCAGCGCCCTTGACCCAGCGGGTGGGAACGATCTCCAGATCCACGCCGTGGTTTGCGGCCACGTTGTGCTTTTTCAGGAAGTCGTAGATGGTCTCAGTGCCCAGGTCACTCACCATGGTGGTGGTGATGTAGCTGTACTGCTCGTAGGGGATGAGGATGTGGTTGGGAATGCCTGCCTCGTCGTACTCGTTGGCAGCCCACACGGCAGTGATGGCATTGTTGATGTCCGTCAAAATCTGCTTGGGGGTCTTGTCCGCCCACTTGGCAGAGGAGCCGGTGCCGGAAGTTGCGGCAGTGGTTTTGGTGACATCGGGATTGTTGACAAGGCCGGTGGTGGCGTACTCGTCGAAACCGATGTAGGTATTCTGATCCATGTGCTTGTCATAAGCCAGCCGGATGCCGTCCTGCAGCATCTGGTCAAGGCTGCGGCCAATGAAGTTTGCGCGCTGCATATCCACGAACATCACGCGCAGAGCGGCGGCAAAGACGTGGGCTTTGAATGCGCCCTTGCTCACGCTGGCCTGCACCACAGGGATGCCGTTGGAACCGCCGCCGTTGACGGCAGAAGCGCCGGAGCCGCCAGCCATGCCATAGGCCACGGACATGGCAGAGACGTAATCCACCCAGCCGCCGCCTACCTCGATGGGGATATCACGGGGATAGGTGACGCTGGTGAGGGGCTTGCGGATCAGCGGGTCACGCTTTTCCAGCTCACTGGTGAGGAACGCATTGCCGCTCTGGATGGCAGCCGCGTCCATGGTGGGAGTGCCGCCGGGCAGCGCAGCACCGGCGTTGTTTACGGTGAAAGTACCGGCATTGGTGGTGCCGACGTTCTGGAAGTTTGCCATAGTCTAAGCCCTCCTATCAGGCGTTTGCACGGGTGAGGATGACCAGCTCGGCCACGCCGTTGGCATCAGCCGCGCCGCCCCACTGGCAGTTGGTGAGTTTGACGGAGTTTCCGGCGGTCTTGTCGTCCTCTTCCGCCTCAAAGCCGCCGACCAGTGCGGTGGCATAGTCAGCGGTCTTGGCAATGCGGACGTAAACGTCACCGCCCAAAGCCGGGGTCCCGCGCTGGCACAGCACGTTGATGCTGCCGCGCTGGAACACGCTGCAGGCCTCGCCGGGGGCGTATTTGCCGCCGTTCTGGTCAGGATAGACCAGGGCACTCTTGACCTCGCTGCCTGCAATGCCTGCGAACTGGACAGCGGTAGTGCCTGCGCCGCCCATCACGATGACCTTGCCGTTGTCATACTTCAGGGCAGTGCCAAAAGGAATGTTTTCGGTGCCGCCGACGGGGCGGGTGTTGACGATCATATCCGGCTGACGGGCATAAGTGCCGGCAAAGCCGTGGGGCATGGTCTTGCCGATAATCTGAGTATTCAGGGACATGGTTTAACCCTCCTTCTTCATGTGGGGATTGCGGTCGTTGTAAGCGGTCTGGGAAGCCTGACACAACTGCTCATACCGGTTCTTACCGGATGCGCTGGCGGCAGCGGCGGCGCTGTCCTGCGCAGCCTTTGCGATGGCATCCACAGAGCTGGTGCCCTTGACCTGCTCGATCAGGGTCTTGGACAGGGCATCACGGGTGGCCTTGTCCTGAATGCCGTTGATGATGGGGCGCATGGCTTTCAGCAGGGCCAGACCGCTGTCATTGGCGGCAGGCTTTGCGCACTCGTCCTCAGCGGAAACGGTGGTGGAACCGCTTTCGTCCTCGTCCTCTTCCTTCTTGTCAGGCTTTTCGCCGGACATTTCAGCGATCACCTTGTCCAGGTCTTCCGGCTCTTTGTCCTCTGCCTTTTTGGTGTTGGCAGCGATCAGCTGATCCAGCTTGCCGGAAAGGTTGTTCAGTGCGTCCAGAACAGCAGTGTTCTGGGTGTCAGCGGGTACTGCATCCCCAGCGGGTACTGCATCCTGCGCCGGAACGGCGGGTACTGCATCCTGCGCCGGAACGGCGGGTGCTGCATCCAGCGCTGCGGCAGCGGTCTCTACCATGCTGTCAAGCTCTTCGGGGGCCGCGTTCTTTGCCGCCAGGCCGAACAGAGACAGCAAACTCTTGCTCTTGCTCATGTGTTTTACCTTGCCTTTCTCCGCCGGAAGTTCGGCGGCGCTATCTTTTATTGCGACATCACGGCCAGCGCGCCCACGGGGCACGATGGCGATGTGATTTCCTCTGATATGGGTCTGCCGGTATCCTGCGCCGTCTGCCTCGTACTGGCAGTAATAGCCGCAGGACACATCCCGCATGGCCCCGTTCTTGACCTCGGAGATCAGTGTGGGGTCTTTCAGGTACAGGTCAGCCACCAGATAATCACCCACTCGGCGAACATTCTCTGCGTGGCCTTTGGAGTAGGCGGCCTGATTTTCCTGCACGATCATCTCCGAGGGGTGGGTGTTGGTGACATCTTTGCCCTCAAAACTGGCAATTGCCGCCGGGTCAAACACGTCCTCGGCGCTTCGTGTCACCTGAAGAACACGCTCCGGCATCCCGTCCAGCCCGATCTCCCGGGCCAGATAGTTCTGCGTGCCGGTACGGGCGATTTTGACATCGTGGCAAATCAAAAAGCCCTCCGGCGTTTCCGTCATGTGAGGGCTCAGTTTGCTTCCATAGTACGCGATCAATCGGCATCACCTCCGCTTCTGTATGCGTTCATCCATTTGTGATATTTTTCGTCATCTGCCAGCTTGTGCCGCTGGAAGGTCTCAAAGGTCTTTGGCACCTTGTCTCCCAGAGCCGTGCGGTAATTTTCCCACTGGCGGTAATCCCGCAGCCACTTGGAACGGCCCTGCTCCTTTTTGCGGTAGGCCTCGATCTGTGCCTTGGTGCGCGGGTCTCGGCTGTAAGGATTTGTTGTGGGGTCAGAAAAACGCCTGATCCGTTCCAGTTCTTTCTCCGTCCGCCCGGCGGGTGTCCATGGACGAAGGGCGTGCAGGCAGTTCGGGTGGATGTTCAGCCAGCTGTTCGTCAGGTCATCCGGCCCGGCGGGGTCTACTTTGCCGAACGCATCCGAAAGAGGAGGGAAGTGCGGGTCTTTACCACTCTTGCTGTATACCCGGCCCTCATACGGAGCGCAGAGGGCACAGGTTGTGCCGTGGGAGCTGATCTGATACAAGTCCTGCCCCTCTTCCTGCGTCACCACAGACAGGATTTCAGCTTGCCGAGACGTGGTGCGAGAGACCATCGTTGCATAGGTATGCAAGCTCCAATTCCGTCCCGCCTTGTCTGTGAACGCCGTCACACCCTCCCGGCGGAGCGCTTCCACGAAAGCGGGAACGCTTTGGTTCACGCCCCTTCCCACAGCCTGCTGTGCCGCCACCTGCTCCAGACCGATACGCCGGTAAACGTCCGGCTCAGTCCGGCCCAGAAGGGCGCTTTGCAGAGCGGAAAGCACCGTCATGTTCCCGTCCACCAGCTGGCCCATGAGGTTCATCGTGAGCTTCTGCACGATATCCGTCTGGGTGCTGGTAAGGCTCTGGGCGTTGGTGTAGCCGCGCAAGTGCTTTTCCGCTGTCTCGCCGGGAATCGCCCGGGCCTCCGGGTGATGAACGTAAAACTGCGCCTCGACCATGCGGGGCACATACTCCCATTCATCCGTTTCCAGCTTTCGGAGAATCTCCTGCACCCGTTCCAGCGCGGCCACGGCGTGATAGTCCACAAGCCCCCGGCTGCGCAGGCGGCCGATCTCGTTGATGATATCGGTCTCAGCCTTGAGATAAAGCCGGATCAGGCGTTGTAGCTCCCGCTCAGGGGATGCACGTGCAAGGGTAGGCATGTATTATTCGCCCTCCTCGGTGTCTTCCTGCGTCTTTTCTGTCATCAGCCCCGCCAGCGGGTCGCGCAGGGCGGTCACGTCCTGGTAGGTCTGGCCCTGCTTTGCGGCAATGAGTTCGTCGGTCAGGGAGCCGAACAGGCCGGTCTCGTCCTCTAGTTTCTTGAGCTCTCGCATTGCCACATCTGCATCCAGAAGCCCTGCCTGAAACGCCGCAATGATGACATCGGTCTTTTCCTTGGCGATCGTCGCCGTCTCGCTGGCAGTGGGTGTCCACAGCGGCGGGAACGTCACATCAAGGTCGAGCTGCTCAATGCCTGCGCTGCGGGCTACCACCGGGAGCAGCTTGTCCAAGATGGGCCGCAGCTTGCTTTCCCGCAGGGTGTCCACGTAGTCGTAGTAATTTTTCAGGTCGCTTTCGCCGGTGGCGTTCATGCCCGCCGGGGAACGGCCAAAAAGCTTGGTCATGGGGTAGTGGGAGGCACCGCACAGGTTCAGGCACATGCTCTCGTACACGTCAGACAGGCCTGTAAAGGTGTACTGGGTGTTGCTGATCTTGTTTCCTTGCTCCACCAGCTGCATCCCAAAATTGGAGCGCAAGACCTTCTGGGCCTGCATGGTGTTCCAGAAACGCCGCTGCGCAGCCGGGCTTGACATGGAGAGCAGCTGCTCCAGCCCCTTTACCTCCATCGTGTTGATGTTCGCCTGGAAGGTCAACGCGGCCATGTTGGCGCTCACGTTGTCGTGAGCCACCACGTCATTATAGAGCGCTTCCACTTCGGACTCGCCCCAGTAAAGTTCTGCCTGCCGTTCCAGATCGGGAAGCTCCCGGCCCACGAACCGCACAAGGCGGGAGTGATGGACACGGGCGGCAGTGTGCCCGGCGGCATCGTTGATGCTGTAGTACTCCGGGACAAGCTCCCCGCCCTCAAAGGTCAGGCCTGCGTCCGGGCTGATTCCCTGCCAGCGGTCGAGGATGTACAATCCCCGGAAGCTGCCGGGAAGAATAGCCTCGGCATCCAGCGGGCGGGAAAGGTCCTCCTGCCCGTCAATGAGGATAAGCCCGGCGGCACCGCCATACAGGCGGCCCCATTTCAGGCCAGTGCTCACACGGTCCCGGAGCCGGGTGGAACGCTCCACAGTCTGGATTGCCTTTCCCTGCTCCGGTGTGGTGCTCTTGAGGTCGTACCACTCTCGCAGCATATCGTCCACGAGCAAGCCCACAACGTTCTGCACCACCCAGTTGCTGCGGTACAGGCTGTTCAGCAGGGCGTAATTGTCCGTCATCCGGGTCAGCGGGTATTCCGTTGCTTCCAGCGGGCTTTGGGAGCCGTACCCCAGCGAGAACAGCGGGTTGGAAAATGCGTCCAGCGTGGCCGTCATCGGTTTCTCTGTGCCCCCCGCGGGGCGGTTTTTGTTACGTCTGGACACGTTCAAACCTCCAATCAGGCAGTGAGTTGATATAGTAGCGCAGGGCATCCGGGCCGTGATCCTGCTGTTTGATGGGCTTTTCCACGCCCATGAGGGCGGCTTTATCGTCCCACCGGTATGTGCCAAGTTCATCCAGCAGCCCCTCGCAGTCGGTGGAGATCAGCAGATCGCGGTGGGAAAGGAGCGTGCTGCACTTGCGGATGCCGTTCAGTACGTCGTTGTTTCCTTCCATCACATAAACGCCGCGCTGGCGCAAGGCTGTGATAAAGGACGCTGCCGCCGGGTCAACGATGGCGGCGCAGGGGTCTTTCCCCATAAACTCCATGAAGGCATCGGCATACTCTTCATCTGTTTTCTGCCTGTGCTCCTGGCGGCTGTCCCACCGGTATTCCCGATGCACCCGGACT
>UMCG01029376.1_pt1 | contig 22141 bp, 10 predicted proteins | sample 1964181 | NCBI WGS metagenome assembly UMCG01 (sample SAMEA4835963, study PRJEB28245) | human gut metagenome | biome: gut microbiome; material: fecal sample | place: Denmark | collected 2008 | reverse complement strand
TGAAAAAAAAGAAGGCGCATCGTGTATTACGACACACCTTCGTCTTAGTCTTGATTATTAATGCTGTAATTCTGGATTAGCATCAATAGCAGCCTGTGGAATACGCAATGTATAGCGTGCATCGTCTTTCTCTAAAATATACGTTTTACCATCGATAACTTTTTCAATGCGTGGGCGGGTAGTGCGTCGTAAATCAAACCAACGATGACCTTCGAAAGCGAGTTCTTTAGTACGTTCTTCTTGAATTTCAGCAAGAAGCGCTTCTTGGGACATTGCTTCTATTTCATTTTTTTTCAGTGTATAACCTTCCGGGGTATATCGGTTTTCTATAAGCTTTAATAATCGACCACGAGCCTCCGAGAGCTTATTTAAGTGAACAGCGGCTTCTGCTGCATTCAGATAAATTTCTCCCGTGCGGAAAGAACATGAGAATTGCGTAGAACCGCATTTTAGAACAGGAAAATTACCATTTTTGTCTGCTACGTCAAAGTATTTGTTAGGGCGTAAATCATTTCTGTCATATTTTTCTTTCAGCATAGGTGTGGCTCTAAATGCTTTATCGACATCTTTACATACATATTCATAGGCTGTGATGACCTCTGTTGATTGAAAATCATTGGGAATTTTAGAATTCTCTTTATTAAAATCTTCTAATGATGATTTTTGTGATAAGACCTTTTCTGCACTATTATAAGTTTCTTGCCATTTTCCCATATATAAATATACGCGTGATTCCATAGCATCTACCGATATAGTTGAAAAACGATATGAGTATTGTTTCTCCCACTCTTTGCAATGGATCAATTTACGAGCTAATTCAATATCATTTAAAATCGCTGTATATACTTCACTAACAGTATTACGGGACGGAGTTTTTTCCAAATCAATATCTAACTTTATTGGAATTGCTTTAGTTTCCGGAGCTCCGTCTTTTGTATATGGTTGTCCGTAAAGATTCACTAATAGAAAATGCATATATCCTCTAAGTAGATATGCTTCTCCTACAAGTTGATCGATGTCTTCCTGAGTTCCTTCTGTTATTTTATCTCTATTATCTATTATGGCGTTGGCATAATAGATAATGCTATAATAATTGCTCCAAGCAAATTCACGTGTACCGGGAATAGGATTAGAGTCGTTCCATTTCTCAATTTCCGAATAATAGTTTTGATCATATTCATTATCTCTGATTGTCACCTCATCGGTACGAAATTCAGTAACTCCTCTGTCGAAGAGAGGCTGGGAATATGCTTCTGTTAGCAATGCCCGATATTCTGATAGAGTATTTGGAATTACTTTTCCTATAGGTTGGATATCTAAAAAACTATCACAGGAAGTTATTAATAGGCTTCCCAATAATGCAAAAGTAATATATAATTTCTTAGTCATGCTTATTCTTTTTTAGAAGTTTAGGCTTAAATTGAATGTCACTGATTTTGCAATGGGAGTTGCATACAGATTTCCCATTGATTCAGGGTCCAGATAATTCTTGTAGCTGGAACCGAATACAAATAAGTTACGTGCCTCTACAGCGACGGTTGCTCCGTTGATGTTTATTCTGTTTAGTAACTTTGAAGGAATCTGGTAAGCTAAACGTATATTTTGCAAACGTATATAATTTAACTTTTTGACCCAAATATCTAAGGAGTTGTAAATACGTGGTTGATCAAACAACAAACTATATTCTGCAGGATTAGAAGCAGCTGTCAATATGGCGGGGAATTTTCCATTTTTGTTTTCAGGAGTCCATCTATCCAGAATATCCCGATTGGTATTGCGGCTCGCATCAAATTTTGTCAGACTGTAAGAAGGTGTTGTTTTTACATAAGCCCCAAAATTATAGGAGAAGTTCAAGTTCAATTCCCAACTCTTATAATTAAAGGTATTCATAAATCCTCCGGTATATGGAGCGTCGGATGTTCCTATATAGCTATAGAATTCTCTTTCTTCAAGAGTTGATACTTGAGGAGTATAGATTCCGATTCCCCATTCGTCTATTGCTACTTTATATAAATCTTCAAGAAACATGCTTTTTCCGTTCTTTGCCTTTACGCGAATACGTCCGGTTTCAGAATCAATGCCATCAGTCTTCAAAGCAAAAATAGCTCCGACAGGATAACCTTCAAGACTGGGAGTTTCTTGTGAATCCGGAGTATTAATTTTCAGTACTTTATTTTGGTTATATGCAAAATTGAATGTTGTGTACCATGAAAATTTTTTGGTGGTAATATTGCGTGTTTGCAGATTTATTTCTACTCCTTTATTCTCCATGCTGGCCCAATTAATCGTCATTGTTTCAAATCCGTTTTCTAACGGCAGAAGTTTTTTCCCAATCAGGTCCGTTCCTTTTCTATAGTAATAGTCTACACTTAAATTGATTGCCTGGTTTAATACGGAGAAATCTAATCCAAGGTTATATGAAGCAGTTTTTTCCCAACGTAATTTGCTGTTGGGAGCACCTTCTATTTGGATAGTTTGTTCTTTGTCATATCCGGGTAAGAGTCCTACATTGTCATAGGATCCTACTAGGAATGGTGAAGTAGTTTTATCGATATTTCCTTGCAGACCGTAAGAAAGACGAATTGCCAGGTTATCAATCCATTTGTATCGTTGTATAAAAGGTTCATTGGAGGCACGCCACATACCACTAATTGAATAAATTGGTAAATAGCGATATTTCTTATCTACTCCGAAAAGATCAGAGCCATCCATACGTACACTTCCCCCTATCGTATAGCGGCTCATGAATGAATATGAACCTGTAGTATAGAAGGACGCAAAAGCATTTTCTTGATAAGTTTTAGTATGTAGTTTATATTTCTCTGCATCCTTGTCATTTCTGATATTCAGTGGCTTTGTTGTCAATGTTTTGGGATCATAACCATATCCGGCTGTAAATTGAGTGTTATACCAGTTCTTTCTTATTTCAGAACCTGCCATTATTTGAATATCATGGATATCATTGAATGTATTTTTGTATTCTCCTTGTACTTTCCATGTAATTTGAGAAGTCGTAGCATTATTTACAGTATGCATTCCTCCTTTGGGAACAATGTATTGATTTTCGTCATAGCTACTATCTTCGCGTATGTTACGCATATTGAATGTATTTTCTCCTACATATTGTTCCTGAGAAGATTGATCCCATTGAATACCAACTTGAGAACTGAGTTTCCATTGATCGTTAAAACGTAGTTCTGTGTCGAAGATTGAATTGAATGAAGAAATGATTGTTTCATTATCTGTATTTTCTCGTTCTTCAAAGATATTAAATCCACGTTTTAAGTCAGGTTCATCTCCAGGGAGGATATCATAATCATATTGGTAGTTGTGCTCTGCATCATACGGATAAAAATAGGGATTGGCCGTACGAGAGTAGAATACAGGATTGGAATAACCATACTTATCAGATACAAAGTTTTGATTCTTTCGTCTGTTGGCGAAAATAGAGACACCAATTTTTAATATTTTGTTGATTTGATAAGAAGTCTTACTTGTCAGATTGAAACGTGTCATACTAACTCCCGGTACATTACCATTTTCTTTGGAGTAGCCTAATGAGTTGTAATACGTTGTTTTCTCTGTGCCTCCTGAAATACTTATATTGTATTCTTGTGTGAAAGCATCTCTAAATAATATATCATTCCAATCAGTCTGCATCGTTTTTAATTGATTGATAGCATTCTGAGCTTCGGGGGATAATCCCTCCCAACCATTTTGCAGATATTGATTCATTAAATTGTATTTATTCAAAATGGTTGCAACGCCACCTTTGTTGGGATATATGCTTTGATTGCTTTTTAATAATTGTAGTTCTAGATCTACTTTTTCTTGTGAATTTAACAAATTCAGACGGGAAGTGTCTAGATTAGGAGTATAAGTTAATTTCGTGTTGAAATTAATGATTGGTTTTCCTGTTCTTCCACGTTTGGTTGTAACTACGATGACACCATTAGCAGCACGTGCGCCATAAATTGCAGTAGCGGCAGCGTCTTTCAAGATAGTGATACTTTCTATGTCATTTGGACTTAATCCTGCAATAGATGATTGTTGCATATTGACGATATCATTATCTGTTGCATCATCTAATTTAGGAATATCTGTTCCTTCTAAGGGCATACCGTCTAATACCCATAGCGGGTCCTGGGTTCCATTTAAAGAAGCCGTTCCCCGAATACGGATACGTGCCGGAGCTCCTGGTGCACCTGAAGTTGTTGTGACGGCTACGCCGGCGATTTGTCCGGTTAGTGCTTGGTCGATACTTTTATTCGCTCCGATCATGGCATCAGATAATTCTACCTTTGCAATAGCTGCCGTTAATTTTCGACGTTCTAATGTCTGGTATCCCGTTACTACCACATCCGCCAGAGTATGTGCCGAAGGTTGTAGTACAATACGGTAGTTTTTTTTATTTCCTTGCAATATAATCGCTTGTTCTTCGAACCCAATATAGCTGCAATGAATACGAGTCACTTTTTCCGGAACGGAAATAGAAAACTTACCGTCAATATCAGTGATAGTACCCAAAGAGGTTTGTGATACTCCGGCTTTTTTCAGATCATCGGCGTGAACATATACAGAAGCACCAATTAGAGGTTCATTGTCTTCACCAGAAATGACAACACCAGTTATCGTGTGGTTGGTAGCACTGGCAAAAACCAGTGCATTCACAAATAAGCATATAATAATGCACAAAAATTTGATTCTCATTAATTGTAAGATAGTTTAATTAACAGGTTTGTTTTACTTGATTCCCAAAGCGGTATTAATACGTAAAATCATATCTTCATAATGATAACGTGTAGCGGTATCGGAAGTCCCCAGACGATTTTGCAATAACTTCTTGATACGCAATAATTCACCACGTTTTACAGAAATGGCGTCTGAAATGCGGTTAAGTTGACTTCCGTAAAAATTGAGTACACGTGGAGCATCCATGCGGTCTTCTTGACGAAGTGCACGTTGTTCGGCAGCATAGCAGCTACAGAAAGGAGTGGTATGGTCAAGCAAAAAATGTTCGTTGGCGATCTTCTTGTTGATTTTTACAGCTTCGGGCTCTGCGGCAGCGGTAAGTAATGCATCCAGAAAGTTTTTCTGCAAAGAGCGTTCCATAACGTTAGGGATACCTCCGCGTTCAGTAATATCGAAAATATTTTTGTGAAGTCCGTCCATTAGTTCAACTACCGTGAATGCTTTCTTACCGTTGACGGATTCATTCTCAATCATACGCATTAGGCGGGTATTGCCTAGTAAATCCCAAAGAATATAGGCTTGTGCATTCTTAAGGATTTGAGTGGGTGCATTTTCTTGCTTTCCGATCGGAGTGTTGCGGAGCAGATAAGTATATTGCCCGACTTCCGTATCAAATAACCATTTAGGATATGTCAGGACTTCATCCATTAGGAATTTCAGGGCTGCCTGTTGCTTTTCTTTTTCAACAAATGCGTAGGTTTTCACTCCGTCGCCTACTATGGTGTTTTCAATATAAATACCGCCGATATTGGCAAGTACATGATATAGATAATTGTTCCATTGGTTGATGACGGCATAGTAGAGGCGTGACGCTTCTTCATAAGTCTGTCCCTTTTCTCCGGTAGTAGTCCACTGAAGAATTTGCGGAACGATACGTTTCAAGTTAGCAATGCCAAGTTGTGACGAACGAACCGGGTCGTCTCCCAAATCTTCGTTCTGGGCACGCGGGTCTACGGCGTCACGTACATCTTGTGCCTCACTATATTTGTAAAGACGGTCTGTATGTTTACTCAAAAAATCGAAAAGAATATCCTTTTCTTCTTCCGGAGTATTCTTGCCATACCAGCGATATCCATATTCGATAGCAAACATATCATAAGGACCGATATGCGGGGACAGTACTTTTACACCGTCTCCCGGTTGGGCGATATAATTGAAACGCGCATAATCCATAATGGACGAAGCAGTCGAATTCATTCGGGAAGTGAATGCCGCAGAACGCAATGAGTCTGTTGGGAATGCCCATGAACCCATCATGTTGTGACGCAATCCTAGTGAGTGACCTACCTCATGGCAAGCAACAAAACGAATGGCATCCCCCATTAACGAATCAGGTAATTGTACGCTGCGAGCTTCCGGACAAACAGTTCCTGTCTGAACAGTAATCCATTCACGTACCATAGAAAGTACATTGTGCCACCACATGATATCTGCTTCCAGAATTTCTCCCGAACGAGGGTCGAGTAGGGAAGGTCCCATTGCGTTTTTCTTTTCTGATGCAGCATAAGTCAGTACCGAGTAATTGACGTCATCCATGTCTACATGCATACTGTCTGTGATTTCTTTAGCGATAATTGCGTTTTTGAAACCGGCTTTTTCGAAAGCAGTCTGCCAGTCTTCTATTCCTTTCTTTATGTATGACCGCCATTGATAAGGAGTCGAATTATCGATGTAGAACACAATTGGCTTAATAGGTTCTACTGTCTGACCTTTTAGATATGCTTCCCGGTCTTCTGGTTTGGGTTCCATACGCCAACGGGTAATATATTGTTTCTTATCCGTTCCTTGTTGTGCGTCACTGAAACTTAATAACGGATTGGTGAAGTAGCCGACTTTCTGATTGTCGAAACGTCCTGTCATCGGTTTTTCCGGTAATAAAAGAATAGAGGAACTAACTTCCACCGTCACATATACGCTTGTCGTTCCTTCTGTCACTTTAGTGGTCAGCTCAGAAGTTGCTACAACGTTGTTAGGGAAAGATTTGATCGACAAAATACGTGATAAGTTCTTGATAGCGGAAGTCCCTAAATTAATGTTTGTAAAAACATTATTGATACTGGTTTCCGTACCATCGTAAATATCATTCACTTTGATCACCAATGCAGTGGAGTCCTGATTGATAGCTTCTATTTTGAAAGCGGCAATCAGTGGCGAGATAAAATTGTCCTTTACCGAACGGAAGATAGCGTCCGTTTGAGGAGCCAGTGGTAATGGGCGTTGTTGGCGAAACATCAGTTTGCCGGTTGCCTTGTCCCATTCCATACTAACCATTTGGTTCTCGTAGTTCACTCCGCGGTTCACTCCTGCGTCATTCAGTTCGGCAGGTACCCGTTGCAGTTTATTGACAATTAATAAATCACGTCCTAAAAGTGATGTAGGAATTTCAAAATAATAATCGTTCTTTTTTTGATGAACAGCAAACATTCCTTTGGTAATTTTGCTACCTTCCACAAGCTTTTCGTAGTCGCTTTTGGTTTTCTCCTCTTGCTCTGGTTTCTTCTTTCTCTTTTTAAACCAACTCTGATTTTCTGTAGCAGGGATAGTTGCAGATGTTGAGTGTGTTTCTCCACTCATCAATATACATGCAATGACCGCTGCCATTACCTTTACATACATTCTCATTGAGTCCTTTTATGTTTAATTATTATTAAAATCGGGCACAAAAGTACTAATATAAATAACATAATTGCTACAGATTTGCAATGAATATAATAATAAAAAGGATTATTAACTAGTATTTCCGCTTGTCATTCCTTTCGGATATTTCGTAGTTTAGTGGGAATAGTGTACATTTGCGGGAGTAAAAAGTGAATGGAATGATGAGACGATATATCACCACTTTGATGTTGGCTTGCTGCATCGGAGGATATGGGCAAGAAAAGAAGCAAGCCACCTTTGTACCACCTTTTGACTTTCCTCTTACATTGAGCGGAAACTTCGGAGAAATCCGTTCTAATCACTTTCACGGCGGATTGGATTTTAAAACGGGAGGAGTAATCGGTAAACCTGTTCGTGCATTGGCAGAAGGCTATATTTCACGTATCCGTGTGACGAATGATTCGGGCTATGTACTTGATGTCTGCTATCATAACGGTTATTCTACTATCAATCGTCATTTGAGCGGTTTTATTTCCCCTATTGCCGAAAGGGTGGAAAAACTGCAATATGAAAATGAAAACTGGGAAGTAGAGATTATCCCCGAACCGGATGAGTATCCAGTAAAAGCGGGACAACAAATAGCATGGAGTGGGAATACCGGCTATTCATTCGGACCGCATCTTCATTTGGATGTTTTTGAAACGGAGACGGGAGATTATGTAGATCCCATGCCTTTTTTCAAAACGAAAATAAAAGATACGCGTGCTCCGAAAGCGGACGGCATAATGTTTTTTCCTCAACTTGGTAAAGGAGTAGTGGATGGTAAGCAAGAAAATAAAATGATTCTTCCGAACACCGGACGTCCGGTGGAAGCATGGGGTGTGATAGGTACAGGCATCAAGGCGTATGACTATATGGATGGAGTGAGCAATCATTACGGAGTGTATTCTGTAGTGCTTACAGTAGATGAGAAAGAAGTATTCCGCAGTACTGTCGATCGTTTCTCACAAGAAGAAAACCGGATGATTAACTCTTGGACTTGCGGGCAATATATGAAATCCTTCATCGAGCCGGGAAATACATTACGTTTATTAAAGGCATCGAACACTAATCGTGGTTTGGTGACTATTGATGAAGAACGCGATTATCGCTTCTTGTATACTCTGAAGGACGTTTTTGGCAATACTTCTAAATATAGTTTCACGGTTAGGGGGCGAAAACAACCGCTTGAGCCATTGCAACATCGCGAAAAGTATTTCTTTGCGTGGGATAAGGTAAACTATCTGCAAGAGCCGGGTTTGAATCTGGTTGTTCCCAAAGGAATGTTATATGACGATGCCCCCCTTAATTATCAAGTAAAAGCTGATAGCGGTGCTATTGCGTTTACATATCAGTTAAATGACAAACCGATTCCGCTTCATGCAAGCTGTGAATTGCGTATTGGCTTACGTAGAAAGCCTATAACTGATACTACAAAATATTATGTAGTCTGTGTCACCCCGAGAGGAGGAAAATATAGTGTCGGTGGAAAGTATGAAGACGGATACATGAAGGCATCTATTCGTGAATTGGGAACTTATACGGTTGCCATTGACACAATTCCGCCTGAAATTATTCCTGTTAATAAGAAGCAATGGGGAAGAACCGGAAAGATTATCTATCGTTTGAAGGACAAAGGAACGGGTATTGCATCCTACCGTGGAACGATTGACGGCGAATATGCACTTTTCGGACGACCGAATATTGTGAAATCGTATTGGGAATGTGTACTTGATCCGAAGCGTGTGAAGAAAGGTGGAAAACATATCGTTGAATTTACGGTAACTGATTATTGCGGAAATGAAACCGTATCCCGTGAAAGTTTTATCTGGTAAATTATTAAAAGAAAATCATATATGAAGAAAAGACTTATTTTTTGTGCTGCTCTATTCCTGGCGGCAGTGGCGGATACTTTCGCCTGTACTAATTTAATTGTCGGCAAGAATGCATCGACTGATGGTTCAACTATCGTTTCCTATTCTGCCGACTCGTATGGCCTGTTTGGAGAACTTTATCACTATCCTGCTGCTACATATCCTAAAGGAACCATGTTGAAAGTGTACGAATGGGATACCGGTAAATATTTGGGAGAAATCGAACAGGCACGCCAGACTTACAATGTAGTGGGTAATATGAATGAATATCAAGTTACTATTGGTGAGACAACTTTTGGCGGACGCCCTGAATTGGCTGATTCTACAGGAATTATCGACTATGGAAGTCTGATTTATATTGGTCTGCAACGTTCGCGTACAGCTCGCGAAGCGATTAAGGTGATGACTGATTTGGTACAGCAATACGGTTATTACAGTGAAGGGGAATCTTTTACCATTGCCGACCCGAATGAAATTTGGATTATGGAAATGATTGGTAAAGGTCCCGGTATCCGTGGAGCAGTATGGGTAGCTGTACGTGTGCCGGATGACTGTATCTCGGCTCACGCCAACCAATCACGCATTCATCAGTTCGATATGAACGACAAGGAGAATTGTATATACTCGCCGGATGTCGTATCTTTTGCCCGTGAGAAAGGCTATTTCAGTGGTGTGAATAAGGATTTCAGCTTTGCCAATGCGTATGCACCGTTGGATTTCGGAGCCCGTCGTTTCTGTGAAGCTCGTGTGTGGAGCTATTTCAATAAATTTACAGATAACGGTAAAGATTATCTTCCTTATATAGAAGGAAAGACTAATACCCCAATGCCTCTTTTTGTGAAGCCGAAGCATAAGCTTTCCGTGCAGGATGTAAAAGACATGATGCGTGACCATTATGAAGGTACGCCTCTCGATATTTCCAATGATTTCGGGGCAGGTCTTTACAAGACTCCCTATCGTCTTTCTCCTCTGAATTTCAAAGTAGGCGACCGGGAATATTTCAACGAACGTCCGATTTCCACTCAACAAAGCGGCTTTGTATTTGTGGCGCAGATGCGTGCCAATAAACCCGATCCGATAGGTGGTGTGCTTTGGTTTGGAGTAGATGATGCGAATATGGCGGTGTTCACACCTGTTTATTGCTGTGCAACTAAAGCTCCGGTATGTTACACACGTGTGGACGGAGCTGATTATATCACTTTCTCATGGAATTCGGCTTTCTGGATTTTCAATTGGGTGTCTAATATGGTTTATCCCCGTTACAGTTTGATGATTGATGATGTACGTGCAACTCAAAAAGAACTGGAAACGACTTTCAATAATGCTCAGGAGGGCATAGAAGAAATGGCTGCCAGACTTTTGGCTAAAGATAAGTCTGCTGCAGTTGAATTTTTGACGAATTATACCAATATGACGGCTCAGAGTACTTTCGATACTTGGAAACAATTAGGCACATTCCTGATTGTGAAGTATAACGACGGAGTAGTGAAACGAGTAAAGGACGGTAAGTTTGAACGTAATTCTATCGGACAGCCTGCCGGTGTTATTCGTCCGGGGTATCCGAAAGAATTTCTGGAAGAATATGTGAAGCAGACAGGAAAAAGATATGAAGTGCCGGAATAATAGTTGTTTTAGTTGTTATTAAATCATATATAATGTCCACATCATTTCTGCTTTGCGAGTGATGTGGATTTTTATTATGTTGATAATCAGTAATGTATTTGCCATGTATTTGTCCATTCCAAATATTTGGATTCTTTTCTGCTGCTGCCTATCTTTGCCTTATTCTATTTCAAACACCAACTACTATGCGAATCATCTTTATTATATATTACTTGCTTATCACATTACTCTTTGTTTCTTGCCAAGAGTCATCATCTGTTGAAGTAGAGAGGGAAAAGATAGCCTCTCTGTTACAGAAGGGTGACAGTTGCCGTCAGGTTGGTAATGAGGAAAATTCAATAGCCTTCTATTATCGTTCGTTGGAATTAGCTAAGCAAACGGGAGAACAATCGTTGGAAGCGGCTGCTAGTGATCGTCTCGGAATTGTTTATTTATATCGTGAACTTTATTATGATGCACTCGATTTATTTCGGCAAAGTGCGTCGATTTATGCATTGACGGGAGAAAATATCCGGTTGGCATTGGCATTGCGTAATATAGGGCGTACGAACTTGGTGTTGCATCATTCCGATAGCATAGCCTGTTATTATGAGCAGGCTATTGAGGTGGCTTCCCGTTTGGAAGATAAGAAGTTACTGCATACTATATCCAAAGAACTGGAAGCTATCTATTCAAAGGCGGGATTTTACGATTATTCACCTCGTCTGATGTTGAAGTGTTTGGATAGCGTATCTGATGACGATTTTTCCAATTTGCTTGCAGGGGAGTACTATATCGGTATGAATAATGCCGAAGAAGCGAGAATTTGGTTGAAGAAAGCTGTTCAGACGAGCGATATGTATATATGTTCGAGTGCATATCAGCTTTTATATGAAATTGAGAAGAGAACCAATCATCCGGACACTGCCGTTAAGTATGCCGAATATTATATCCAGTGTAAAGATTCGCTTGATAAACAGATTTCGGTTTCTTCGACGATTCGTGCTTTAGGACAGAATTATGAAAAAGAACGTCTTAAATGGGAGAATCAGCAATTGCAGAATGAGCAACTTCGAAAGCGTATGTATTATTTGATCATTCTGTCAATTTCATGTTGCTTGCTGGTAGTAGGGTTGGTTTTGTATTATCGGGAGAAGTGGAAGAAAGAGAAGGTATTGGCTGGTGTTATGAAACGTTTACGTGACAATGAGCGTCAAATAGAGAATTACACAGCTGTAATAGAAAAGAATAGGCGTATTATCAGTGATTTGAAAGGAACTCAGCAGAAGAATGCGTTACTGTTACGTGAAGAAAAGAACAAATCTATAAATTATGAGAATCTGCAACATGAGAATTTGTTGTTGATGAAACAACTGCATATATTGCATTCCGATAGGGAAGGATTGTTACAGCAACTTCAAATGGGAACCAACTCATCTATTTCTTCACAACGGATTACCGCTTTCACACAACTTTGGCTATTGAAAAGTGAACCTTATTATGGAATCATAGAGACACAAGAAGAATGGAACCGATTGTTTGAACTCATTGACCTGTTTTATGGGAATATTTCCGCCAGACTGAATGGTTGTGAGTTATTGAGAGAGCATGACAGAAGAATCTGTTATTTGCTTCATGCCGGGCTTGACAATTCAGCTTTAGGGATATTATTCAATATAGATAATACTTCTGTGACTAAATCCAAGCAACGTATAAAGAAAAAACTGGGACTGGGCCCTAACGATGTGCTGGAAACATTTCTTAATGAGAATAAAAAATAGTATATAGATTGTTTCACTTTAAATATAAAACAGCCATGAAAAGACTATTATTTACCTTTTTAGCTTTATGCCTTGCCGTTGCCGGTTCGGCTCAGTCGGGGCAGATGACTTCCAAACTGCCGACTATTGATATCACTAAGGAATATCCGAAAAAGAAATTAGTATTGCAAGATATTGCAACTGCTGAATACATTCCGCTGGAAACATCGGATAAAGTGTTGCTGGACGGAGTGGCTACTCTGCATTGTTCATTTACCGAACACTATATAACAACGTATAATGCCAATGAAGGGCAAATCTTCGTATTCGACAGAAAAGGGAAAATATGCCATACATTTAATCATAAAGGAGGGAGTGGGGAAGAATACAACTATCCTTTGCAGTTACGCTTGGACGAAAAGGCTAAAGAGTTGTTTCTGCTTGACATATCTAATAAAATACAGGTCTATTCGATAGAGGGAAAATACAAGCGTTCTTTGTCTATCCCCAAAGATGTACGGATTGAAATTATGTACAATTGTGATGAGCAACATTTGTTGGGTTACGATAGTTATATGTTGGATAGAAAAGATAAACAGCCCAATAGTCGTCCCTATTTACTGATTTCGAAAAAGAACGGAGCTGTTTCCCGCCTTCCGGTAACTATCCACAAACGTGTGGGAAAACGCATTTATATTACTCAAGGGGGACAGACGGCTACCGTTTCAATGTCTCTCTATCCGTTAGCAAATAGCGGTTCGGAGTTTATCTTTGCAGATTTGGCAGGTGATACTGTTTATTCTTATTATAATCATAAGTTGACCCCGTTGTTTGTACGTACTCCGAAAGCAGATGCTTCCGAGCCAAGACTCGTTATGCAATGTTATGCCAAGATTGGGAACTATCTGTTAATGTCGACTGCATTGAAAAAGTATGAACCGGGGAAAACTTCGTTTGATACTAAAGAATTTGTTTATGATACGGTTGAGAAGAAAGTATATGATTTGGAATTTGAGAATCAAGACTATTCGCCCGCCCGTTCAATGCGAATGGGAGGCGTATTATCGGCATTACCTGAAAAATGTGTTTTCGATTCGTGGGATACTGACCGTTTATTGGATATGTTGGAGAAAGGAAAGTTGACGGGAAACTTGAAGAAGGTGGCGGAGAAGATGACAGTAGATGATAATCCTTTACTCATATTGTACAAATTCAAATGAAACGTAGATGAAGATTATATGGTTCTTTTTCTCCTTGTGTCTGCTGGTAGGATGTAAACGTTCGGATGTGGCGGTATCGGTGGAACAAACGTTGCCGGTGATAGATTTGAATGTTGCTTATCCTGAAAAGAAACTGGATTTGGCAGAGGTGGCGAGTCCTGAATATATTCCTTTGTATACAGTCGGGGCGGATTCATTGGATAGATATAGTCTGACTTCAGCGAGTGTTTCGCCCCATTGGGTAGTAGCTTATAATTGGCAGCAGACAATTATGGTTTTTGAACGGGCAACCGGAAAACTTCGTTATCGTTTTAATCATCAGGGACAGCAAAAAGAACAATATTATTATATATTCTCGGTGTTTGTAGATGAAGAACGTGAAGAAATATATGTAGTCGGTTCAGTTTTCAAAATCCAGGTTTATAGCCTGTCCGGCAACTATAAGCGTACGTTGAATCTTCCCTATGATATGTCTTTCGAACAGGTGTTTGATTATGATAAAGATTCATTGATATTTAACGACGGAAGGGAAGATGTAGATAATCCTGTCCAAAAAGGAACTTATTATTATTTAATGTCGAAAACTGACGGAGGAATGCGTCCTTTGCCTTTTCATGTAAAGTATCGTATTACGAACCGCTTTCGCATCCGACTAAGGAATGGAGACAGGCAAGGGGTAATTTCCTGTATGTTTTCCGTAAAGCCATTGTTGAAGAATGGTGATGAAGTGATATTATCCGAATTTTCCAATGACACCGTTTTCTCTTATGGGAAAGAAGGAGCGAAACCTTTGTTGGTACGTACTCCGGCTCCCCGTTCTACTTTTCCTTTGAAGTTAATGTCAGTTTCAGCTTGTAGCAGGCGTTTTCTGTTTTTGGATGTGATAGAGAAAGTGTATAGACGGAATATCAAGAAGTTGGACGGAGACTCGTTTGTCTACGATTACCGCGAAAAGGAGATCTTTACTCCGGTATTGGTCAATAGTGATTTTATCCCTGAACTGCCGGTTGAGATAGATAATATGAACGGAAGTTTTCCGAAATATGCCGGTGCGTCTTCTATTCATTCCCGGGAGTTTATGCAGTACTATCGGAAAGGAAATTTACAGGGGCGGGCATGTGAAGCGGCCTCTTGCTTGACAAGAGATGATATTTATGTTTTAGTGCTGTATCATTTTAACTGAATAGAGCCGGTAAATGTATTCTTACGGTTATTATTTTGAGGAAAAATGTAGGATTTATAAACTTATTATTTTACATTTGTGTGCTCAAGAAATAGATAGTAATAATTCATTAACCAATAAACAATAATCGAAATGGAAAATCAGGAACTTATTAAACAGGTCACTGAAAAAGCCGAAAAATGGTTGACCCCGGCATACGATGCTGAAACTCAGGCTGAAGTGAAGCGAATGTTGGAAAACGATGATAAAACCGAATTAATAGAAGCATTCTACAAAGACCTCGAATTTGGTACCGGTGGTTTACGCGGTATCATGGGCGTAGGTAGCAACCGTATGAACATCTATACGGTAGGTGCCGCTACACAAGGTCTTTCTAATTATTTGAAGAAGAACTTTAAAGATCTGCCGCAGATTTCTGTTGTGGTTGGTCACGACTGCCGTAACAACAGCCGTTTGTTTGCGGAGACCTCTGCCAATATTTTCTCTGCCAACGGTATCAAAGTATATCTGTTCGACGATATGCGTCCTACTCCCGAAATGTCTTTTGCTATCCGTCACCTCGGTTGCCAGAGCGGTATCATCCTGACTGCTTCTCACAACCCGAAGGAATATAATGGTTACAAAGCATACTGGGATGACGGTGCGCAAGTACTGGCTCCGCACGATAAAGGTATCATCGACGAAGTAAACGCTATTGCCTCTGCTGCTGATATCAAATTCCAAGGCAATCCGGATTTGATTCAGATTATCGGTGAAGATATAGACAAAGTTTATCTGGACATGGTGAAGACAGTTTCTATTGATCCGGAAGCAATCGCTCGCCACAAAGACATGAAGATTGTTTATACTCCGATTCACGGTACAGGTATGATGTTGATTCCGCGTGCTTTGAAGATGTGGGGATTTGAAAATGTGTTTACTGTTCCCGAACAGATGATTAAGGACGGTAACTTCCCGACTGTCATCTCTCCGAACCCGGAAAATGCCGAAGCTCTTTCTATGGCTGTGAATCTGGCTAAAGAAATTGATGCAGACCTCGTTATGGCTTCCGACCCGGATGCAGACCGTGTAGGTATCGCTTGTAAGGATGATAAAGGTGAATGGGTGCTGATTAACGGTAATCAGACTTGTATGATGTATCTTTACTATATTCTCACTCAATACAAACAACTGGGTAAGATTAAAGGTAATGAGTTCTGTGTGAAGACAATCGTAACTACGGAACTTATCAAGAAGATTGCTGATAAGAATAACATTGAAATGCTCGACTGCTACACCGGATTCAAATGGATTGCACGTGAAATCCGTCTGCGTGAAGGTAAGAAGAAATACATTGGAGGCGGTGAAGAGAGCTATGGTTTCCTTGCCGAAGACTTCGTTCGTGACAAAGACGCGGTATCAGCCTGCTGCTTGATTGCAGAAGTTGCTGCATGGGCAAAAGATAACGGTAAGTCATTGTATCAATTGTTGCTGGATATCTACGTAGAATACGGATTCTCTAAAGAATTTACTGTGAACGTAGTGAAACCGGGCAAGAGTGGTGCTGAAGAAATCAAAGCTATGATGGAAAACTTCCGTGCTAATCCTCCGAAAGAATTGGGTGGTTCGAAAGTGATTCTGAGTAAAGACTATAAGACTTTGAAACAAACAGACGATAAAGGTAATGTAACTGCTATTGATATGCCGGAACCGTCTAATGTCCTGCAATATTTCACAGAAGACGGCAGCAAAGTTTCTGTTCGTCCTTCAGGTACAGAACCGAAGATCAAATTCTATATGGAAGTACAAGGTGAAATGGGTTGCCGTAACTGTTATGCTTCTGCCGAGTCTGCTGCAATGGAAAAGATTGAAGCAGTGAAGAAGTCATTGGGTATCTGATCCTATTTCTTCTGATAGTTCAGAATAAATAATAAATAGCGCCTCCATAGTCTTTTCGAAGATTGTGGAGGCGCTTCTTTATATCTGTCCTGCATCTGTTTCCCACTATTCAAGCCGGTTTAGTACAGTTCTTTCATTTCCTTTGCATTCTTTAAGTCCCCTTTCTAATCATTCTTCCGGGAATCTTGTTGTATTGGCATCATCTCAATTTAAGCACGCAGGCTACGGATATACACACTTTTGTTGATGCTTTAGAGTGATACGCTAAGTTTCATTTTCGTAAGTTGTTCGTTTGTAGTTTGTGTGTATTTCGTGGTCTGCTTTTTGGTATCCCTATAGTACAATTTTTGGGTCATAAAGATATAAAAAAGCCCCCGTAAAAGGACGAGGGCAACCTAATGTTTTCACAACGGAATAATCCTTATTGTGATTTGCTTCAAATTAGTTTAGCAAAGATAATGAAATAATTTGGTATATCACTTTTTTTGTAGGAAAAAAGTGATATATTTGATGGAAATTGTAAAAACACACAAATATGAAAAAAATATTAGGATTGGATTTGGGAACCAATAGTATCGGATGGGCTGTCGTCTGTCATAGCGATACGGACGGACAAACTGAACGTAAATGGATTGAAATGGCTGGTAGTAGAATAATTCCGATGGATGCTGCTATTCTCGGTGATTTTGACAAAGGGAATTCCAAATCTCAAACTTCAGAGAGAACAGGCTTTCGTGGAATACGTCGATTGCGAGAACGTGTTCTGTTGCGTAGGGAAAGATTGCATAAGGTATTAAAACTTATAGGATTTTTGCCACAACATTATATCGATAGTCTTGATTTTAGTAATCATTCGGGCAAGTTTCAATTAGGTACTGAGGTTAAACTTCCTTGGAGGAAAAATGAAATAGGAAAATATGAATTTCTTTTTCAGAATTCTTTTAATGAAATGCTGGCAGATTTTGCTAAAAAACAACCTGAGTTAGTTGCAATGGGGCGAAAGGTTCCTTATGATTGGACAATTTATTATTTGCGAAAAAAGGCTTTGAGTGAGAAAATTACTAAAGAAGAACTGGCATGGATTCTTTTAAACTTTAACCAAAAGCGAGGATATTATCAATTGCGTGGTGAAGAGGAAGAAGAAAAAAAGAATAGATTGGAGGATTTTTATGCGTTGAAAGTTGTAGAAGTAGAACAAACAGACGATAAGAAAGGGAAGGATATTTGGTATAATGTTCATTTAGAGAATGGGTGGATATATCGTCGAAGTAGTAACGTTCCATTGGATTGGAAAGATAAAATTAAAGAATTTATCGTAACGACGGAACTAAATGAAGATGGTACCCCAAAAGTGGACAAAGATGGTTGTGTGAAACGTTCTTTTCGGATGCCTAAAGAAGATGACTGGAAGTTGCTTAAAAAGAAAACCGAAGCAGATATTGAAAGAAGCCATAAGACAATAGGATGTTATATTTACGATACTTTGCTTCAAAGCCCCCAGCAAAAAATAAAAGGAAAATTAGTCCGAACAATTGAACGTAAGTTTTATAAAGACGAGTTGAAGCTAATTTTGGATAAACAGCAAGCTTTTCACCCGGAGTTGCAAGATAGAGAATTATATAAAGCCTGTCTTGATGTACTTTACCCAATGAATGTGGCTCACAAAAACAATGTGGCTAATCGGGGATTTGTTTATTTGTTCATGGAAGATATCCTTTTTTACCAGCGACCGCTGAAAAGTAAAAAGTCACTGATTGATAACTGCCCTTATGAAGAAAATCAATATATAGATGTGACTACAGGTGAGATTAAGAAGGCGCCAATTAAGTGCATTGCAAAATCGCATCCTCTCTATCAGGAATTTCGGTTGTGGCAATTTATTGCTAATATCCGTATTTATCAAAAAGAGAAAAAGGTGGATGGCAAATTATTGACGGATATTGATGTCACTACAGAATATTTAAGTTCGAAAGATGATTATGTAGCGTTGTATGAATGGCTTTGCGTTCGAAAGGAAATAGAGCAAAAGACTTTTCTTAAGTATCCCGCATTTGGCTTGAAAAAGGAGATTGAAAATTATAGGTGGAATTATGTAGAAGGGAAATCATACCCTTGTAATGAAACCCGGAGTTTGATTTTACATTATTTGGAAAAAGCAGGTATTTCTTCAACTTTTTTATCAACAAAGATCGAAGAATCGCTGTGGCATATACTATATTCTGTAGAGGATAGGATTGAATTAGAAACGGCATTACGAACATTTGCTTCTAAATATCAGCTATCATGTAACTTTGTGGAAGTATTCAAGAAGTTTCCACCTTTTAAGAAAGAGTATGGTGCGTACTCTGCAAAGGCAATAAAGAGGCTTTTGCCATTGATGCGAATGGGAAAATATTGGAAAGTGGATGCTATTGATGGAAATACGGCAGAACGTATAGAGAAAATACTTTCTGGAGAATGTGATGAGAAAATACTTAATAAAGTCCGGGAGAAAACTATTCATTTATCTGAAACTTCTGATTTTCAAGGATTGCCATTGTGGTTGGCATGCTACGTTGTTTATAACAGACATTCGGAGGGGAAAGAAGTTGCGAAATGGAAGTCTCCGGAAGATATTGATATTTATTTGAAATCATTTAAGCAACATTCCTTGCGCAATCCTATTGTTGAGCAAGTTATTACTGAAACATTGAGGGTCGTTCGTGATATTTGGAAACGAGTGGAGCAGATAGATGAAATTCATGTGGAGTTAGGACGAGAAATGAAAAACCCGTCCGAGAAGCGCAGGCAGATGACTGAACGGATGCTTGAGAACGAAAATGCTAATATACGTATTAAGGCTCTGCTTACAGAATTTATGAATCCTGAATATGAGATGGAAAATGTCAGGCCTTACTCTCCTAGCCAGCAAGAAATACTTCGTATTTATGAAGATACTGTTTTGAATGGGGCAGGAGACATACCTGAGGATATTGAGATTATATTGAAAAAGTTCAAGGAGAATGACATAAAGAAGCGTCCGGGAAAGTCCGATTTCTTGCGATATAAATTATGGTTGGAGCAACAGTATCGCTCACCCTATACAGGAGAAATTATACCTTTAGGAAAACTGTTTACTACGGCTTATGAGATAGAGCACGTAATACCTCAATCCCGGTATTTTGATGATTCCTTCAGTAATAAAGTTATCTGTGAATCGGAAGTTAACAAACTGAAAGACAATATGCTTGGATATGAATTTATAAAGAAGCATGCTGGTGAAATAGTAGAGCTGGGTTTTGGGAAATCAGTGAAGATTTTTTCAGTTGAAGCATATGAGCGGTTTGTTGGAGAGAATTATTATAAAGCAGGGAGTAAGAAGAGTAAATTACTGATGGATGATATTCCTGAGAAATTTATAGAGCGCCAATTGAATGATAGTCGTTATATCAGTCGGGTTGTTAAAGGATTGTTGTCGAATGTTGTGAGAGAGGAGGATGCGAATGGCGAATATGAATCAGAGGCTATTTCCAAAAATGTGATTGTATGTTCTGGTAGTGTGACAGATAGGCTTAAAAAAGATTGGGGAGTAAATGATGTTTGGAATAACATTGTGTATTCTCGTTTTGAACGTTTAAATCGTTTGACAGAAAGTCAGCAATTCGGACATTGGGAAAATCGGGAAGGAAAGCGCTTTTTTCAAACCGAACTACCTTTGGAATATCAAAAAGGGTTTAGTAAAAAACGTATCGATCATCGTCATCATGCAATGGATGCTATCATAATAGCCTGTGCTACCCGTAATCATGTTAATTATTTAAGTAATGAATCGGCTTCTAAACATGCCCGGATCGCTCGTTATGATTTGCAGCGTATGTTGTGTGATAAATCTAAGACAGATGGAGGAGGTAATTATAAATGGATTATACAGAAACCTTGGACGACGTTTACACAAGATGTTTATCGTACATTACTTGATATAATCGTCAGTTTTAAACAAAATCTGCGGGTAATAAACAAAATGACAAACTATTATCAATCTTATGATGATGGTAAAAAGGTTTTTAAAAAGCAAAAGAAAGGAGATAGTTGGGCAATTCGTAAATCAATGCATAAAGACACAGTGTTTGGTCAGGTAAATTTGCGAAAGATAAAAGAAGTAAGGCTTTCTGTTGCTTTGGAAAGTCCAGAAAAAATAGTAGATAAGAAGATTAAAGAGAAAGTTTTACAGTTATTTGCATATCAATATGATAAGAAAAAGATTGAAAAGTATTTTAAGGAAAATGCTTCCTTGTGGAAAGAGGTGAATCTTGCTAAGATTCCTGTTTATTATTTTACAGATGAATCTTCTGAATTATTGGTAGCTGTTCGCAAAAATTTGGATACTGGTTTTACAGAAAAGAAAATAAGAGAATCTGTTACAGATACTGGAATACAGAAAATATTATTGAATCATTTGAGTAATAAAGGGGATAAGCCCGAATTGGCATTTTCGCCAGATGGCATTGATGAAATGAATCGGAGTTTAGTAATATTGAATGGTGGAAAGCCTCATCAACCAATATATAAAGTCCGTGTATGCGAACCTTTAGGCAATAAGTTTAAAGTAGGGACAAATGGGAATAAAGCGGCTAAATATGTAGAGGCTGCTAAAGGAACGAACTTGTTTTTTGCGATTTATGAAACAGATGCTGGAAAGCGTACTTATGAAACTATTCCTTTGAATGTGGTTATTGAAAGAGAAAAAATGGGTTGGCTTCCAGTTCCGGAGAAGAATAATAAGGGGGAAAAATTATTATTTTGGTTATCTCCGAATGATTTGGTTTATTTGCCTACAGAAGAAGAATTGATGAGTAGAATACTATCGGATAAACTAGATAGGAGTAGAATCTATAAAATTGTAAGTTTTACAGGGAATAGGTTGTATGCAATTCCTTATAATGTATCCAATATGATTTGGGATAAGAATGAGTATACTCAATTAAATAAAGTGGAAAGTACAGATATGAAAGAATCAATAAAGGAGATTTGTATGCCAATTAATGTTGATCGATTAGGACATATAACTGAAATAATTATAAAGTAGGATGAGCAGTATAAAACTATTTCAAGATAAGAAAATTCGTTCTGTATGGGATGAGACGGAACAACAGTGGTATTTTTCGGTTGTAGATGTAGTAGCAGCTTTAACTGATAGTGTTAATCCTACAGACTATTTCCTTAATTCCGCAACACTTTGATTTAACTTTATTTATA
>UMCG01079514.1_pt1 | contig 22929 bp, 18 predicted proteins | sample 1964181 | NCBI WGS metagenome assembly UMCG01 (sample SAMEA4835963, study PRJEB28245) | human gut metagenome | biome: gut microbiome; material: fecal sample | place: Denmark | collected 2008 | reverse complement strand
CTCGCCCGCTGCGCCGCCGCCGAAGGCTCCGCCGCCGAGGCCGACGCCGCATTTGAGACCTACCGTGAGACGTATCTGCGCTGGCAGTCCGGCGTCGGGTATCACCTGACGCTCGCGCGCTTTGATCTCGAGCGCGAGCACGTTCAGGCCGCCGAGCGCGAGATCTGGTCGATCACGGAGCTTCCCGAGGCCAGCCGCGCGGAATACCTCATCCTGCGCGGACGCATCGCCGCGCGAAAGGAGCAGTATGAAAACGCCATCTTGTATCTCAAGCAGGCCGAGGAGATCGAGGGGCTTCCAAAGATCCTCCGCCGCGAGCTTCTGATGGGGCTGGAGCGCTGCTACAAGGAAACAGAGCAGTATAAGCTGGCATATGAATACGCCGCTGCGCAGCGGTCCCTCTGAGCGAGATTTCACAAAAACCCGCACTTTGCTTTCATTCCGCTTGCGCAGCTTGCACAGCATATGCTATACTGTACGCTAACATCGAGGCAGGAGGCCGTCTATGGAACAGCAGACATACGAAAAGCGCGGCTATCTCCGCGAGGACTTCCGCCTGTTTCACCTGAGCGGCGCAATGGATGAGCCGGTTGACTGGCACTATCATACCTTCCACAAGATCATCCTCTTTCTCTCCGGGCGGGCCGCATACGGCATCGAGGGCAAGAGCTACCCGCTGGAATCGGGCGATCTGATCGTGGTGCCGAGCGGCTGCATCCACCGGCCGGAGCTTGCGCCCGGCGCGCCGTATGAGCGCGTGATCGTCTACATATCGCCGGAATTTCTGCGCGCGTCCGGTACGCCCGGATGCGATCTGGAATCGTGCTTCACACAGGCCAGAACGCAGTTTCGCTTCGTGCTTCGCCCCGGAGCCGGAAGGCGGAGCTTCACGGCGGCGCTTTCCGCGCTCGAGCAGGAGCAGGGTGGGCAGCACTTCGGCTCGGAGCTGATGGCGCGGGCGCTTTTTCTTCAGTTCCTCATCGGCGTCAGCCGCGGCATGGCGGAAAACCGGCTGGAATACGTCTCCTCCTCCGCCTGCGACGAAAAGATCGTCGCGATCTTGCAGTATCTCTCCCTCCACCTGACCGAGGAGCTGCGCATCGACGATCTGGCGGCGCGCTTTTACATCAGCAAGTACCACATGATGCGCCGGTTCAAGGAGGAGACCGGCTACACCATCCACAACTACGTCGTGACAAAGCGGCTCATGCTCGCACGCGAGAAGATCGCCGACGGTATGCCGGTCGGCGAGGCGTGCTACGCCTGCGGCTTTGGCGAGTATTCCGCTTTTGCCCGGGCATATAAAAAGCAATTTTCCGTCTCTCCGCGCACCGCGAGATAATATCCGCCGCGGCGGAGTTTCTCTCAGGGCTTATCTGAAAACTGAAAATGTGACCGGCAGCGCGCGTGAAAAGGCCCGCTGTCCGGGTGCGTCAGGAGTTTTCAGATCCACCCCAGGAAAGGAGGCATCTGTTTGACACAGTTTCAGCAAGCGATCGAAACAGCCCAGCCCGTGGCGGCGGTCATCATCTCCGTGGCGCTGATGCTGTTTTCCGGTTTTCTGATGACGCGCATCACAAAGCTGCTGCGGCTGCCGAACGTGACGGCGTACATCGTCGCGGGCATTCTCATCGGGCCGTACTGCCTCGATCTTGTGCCGCAGCGCATCATCAGCGGCACGGATTTCCTGTCGGACATTGCCCTTGCCTTCATCGCGTTTTCGACCGGCGAGTTTTTTAAGCTCTCCGTTCTCAAAAAAAGCGGCATGAAGGTCGTCTGGATCACGCTGTTTGAGGCGGTTCTGGCGTCTGTTTTCGTATTTGTCCTGACCTATTTCGTGTTCCGGCTCGAGCTGGCGTTTTCCATCGTGCTGGCAGCGCTGGCCTCGGCGACGGCGCCCGCCTCGACGATGATGACCATTCGCCAGACCGGCGCGAAGGGTGATTTTGTTGACACCCTCCTTCAGGTCGTCGCGCTCGACGACGTGGTGGGACTGGTGCTCTACTCGGTCGCCATCTCCGTCGCGCTGGCAAGCCTCGGCGGCTCGCGGGGGTTCTCGTTTGAAACGCTCGTAAAGCCCGTGCTGCTGAATCTCGCGGCGCTGGCGCTTGGCGGTCTGTTCGGGCTTGTCATGAAGCTGCTCATGCCCGCCCGCCGCTCGACCGACAACAAGCTCATCATCTCCGTGGCGCTTTTGTTTGCATTCTGCGGCGTTTGTACACTGCTCGACGTCTCGCCGCTGCTCGGCTGCATGGCAATGGGCACGGTCTACACGAATGTCGCCGAAAACGACAAGCTGTTCAAGCAGCTCGGCTACTTCAGCCCGCCCATTCTGCTGCTGTTTTTCGTCCGCTCCGGCATGAATTTCAAGCTCGACGCGCTTTTTTCCGCCTCGGGCAGCCTGAACGGCGTGCCGCTCATCGCGGTGGGTGTGGGCTATTTCCTCGTCCGCATCGCGGGCAAGTACGCCGGCGCGTGGTTCGGCTGCGCGGCGGTCAAAAAAGACCGGCTCGTCCGCAATTATCTCGGCCTCGCCCTCATCCCGCAGGCAGGCGTGGCGATCGGCCTTGCCGCACTTGGTGCGCGGACGCTCAGCGGCGTGATGGGCAGCGACCTGGAGACGATCATCCTCGCCTCGAGCGTTCTGTATGAGCTGCTCGGCCCCGCCTGCGCAAAGCTGGCGCTGTATCTGTCCAAATCGTACTCGACGAAGCTCGAGGATCTCGCGGTCGTGCAGGAAACGACGGAGACCGGCGAACAAAAATCGGACGCCGAGCTGCTCATCGAGCGCATCCAGAAGATCCGTGCAGAGCTTCCGGCGCGTCCGCACGAGGACATGAGCGAAGAAGAAGCCGCCTTTATGGAGGCGGCTGAGGAACAGCGCCTTGCGCAGACGCAGGCGCAGAGACGTCATCGGTATCTGAGGAGGTAAAAGCTATGCAATATGATCTGATCGCGGGCTGGCTCGGCCCGTGGAGCCAGACGCTGGGGCTCGGCTCCATCCTGCTGCGCGTGGCGCTGAGCGTTCTCTTTTCCGCCGTCATCGGCTGCGAGCGCTCCAGCAAGCGCCACTCGGCGGGTCTGCGCACATTCATTCTCGTCACCATCGCGGGCGTCTCCGCCATGCTCATCGACCAGTGGCTGATGTCGTTTTCCGGCGTGACGCTGCCCGTTTTGTCGGCGGCTGCCGCGCTCGGCATGGCGACGATCAGCAGCAACTCCATTTTGTACAGCTCCCGCAACCAGATCAAGGGGCTTACGACCTCGGTGGGTCTCTGGTGCTGCGGACTGCTGGGCGTGGTGCTCGGCGCGGGGCTTTACACACCCGCCGTGGTGCTGTTTCTGGTGCTGCTTTGCAGCATGTCCGGCCTGCCGGTGCTGGAAAAGCACCTCAAGGACCGCTCGAACCACTTTGAGGTGCATCTGGAGCTCAAGAGCAAGGGCGATCTTGCCGAGTTTGTGGCGACCATCCGCGCGCTCGGCATCCGCATCGACGACATCGAGTCGAACCCGGCGTACATCGGCTCCGGCCTGAGCGTGTTCTCGGTCTCGTTCACCGTCACCAGTCCGGAGCTCAAGCAGTATAAAAAGCACGCCGAGATCATTGAGGCGCTGCGCTCGCTCGATTACGTGTATTTTATCGAAGAAATGAACTGAAAACACGCGCCCGCTCTGCACAGACAGAGCGGGCGCGTGAGCTTGTCAAAAGAGTCTTTTTGACAAGCCTTGGGGTGTATCTGAAAACTGAAAATGTGCCCGGCAGCGAGGATTTTTCGCGCTGCGCAAGACATTTTTTCGCAGGAATACTGACGTATTTCAAGGAAAAATGACGCGGTGCGGCGTGAAAAGGCCCGCTGTCCGGGTGCGTTGGGAGTTTTCAGATACACCCTAGATGCTTTCGACCTTGATGAGGTTCGTATTGCCGGAGGTGCCGTTGACGGTGCCGCCGGTCAGAACGATCTTATCCCCCGGCTGAAGGCCGAGCGCCTCCTGCGCGGCCTTGCGCGCGTGATAGAACAGCACGTCGGTCGAGTCGAATTTCTCACACAGCACCGGCAGCACGCCCCACGACAGCGCCAGCTTGTACCAGACCCGCTTGTCCGTCGCCATGCCGACAATGTCCGTCGGGACACGGAAGCGCGAGACCATCCGCACCGTCGTTCCGGACAGGGAGCTGACGACGATGGCCTTTGCGCCGATGTCGATGGCCATGCCGCAGGTCGCATGGGAGATGGCATCGACCAGATTCTTGATCTGGAATTTGTAATTGCGGAAGCGCGTCTCATAGTGGATGTGCCGCTCCGTCTCCTCGCAGATCTCCGACATGATCCGCACCGTCCTGACGGGGTACTTGCCCGCCGCGGACTCGCCGGAGAGCATCACGGCGCTCGTCCCGTCGTAGACGGCGTTCGCCACGTCCGAGATCTCCGCGCGCGTGGGACGCGGGTTCTGGATCATCGATTCCAGCATTTCCGTCGCGGTGATGACGCGCTTTCCGAGCAGGCGGCATTTGGTGATGAGGTATTTCTGGATCGCGGGCAGCTCTGCAAACGGCACCTCGACGCCGAGGTCGCCTCTGCCGATCATGATGCCCTCGCAGGCCTTGCAGATCTGCTCGATGTTGTCGATGCCGGCGCGGTTTTCGATCTTGGCGATGACGTCGATGTCACCGCCGTCGTTTTCGCGCAGGAACCGGCGCAGATCGTCCACATCCTCGCGGCGGGAGACGAACGACGCCGCCACATAGTCCACGCCGTTGCGGATGCCGAACAGCAGATCCGCCTTGTCCTGCTCACTGAGATAGATCTGTTTGAGGACCTTTCCGGGAAAGCTCATGCTCTTGCGGTCGGAGAGCGTTCCGCCCGCCTCGGCACGGCAATGGATCTCCGTTCCGTCGACCGACTCGACCCGGAAGATCACAAGGCCGTTGCTGACCAGCACCGTATCTCCCGCGGAAAGCTCGTCCGCAAGACCCGGATAGCTGACGGAAACGATGGACGCGTCACCCTTGACGTTCTTGCGCGTGGTGAAGGTGAATTCCGCGCCGTCGGCAATGGTGACCGGCCCGTTCTGGAACGTGCCGATGCGGTATTCCGGGCCCTTGGTGTCGAGCATAATGGCGATCGGCAGCCCGAGCTCCTCGCGCACAGCCTTGATCATGTCGATCTTTTTCTGCTGCTCCTCGTGCGTTCCGTGCGAAAAATTCAGCCGCGCAACATTCAGTCCCGCACGGCACATATCGGCAAAGACCTGCGGGTCGCTGCTGGCCGGGCCGATGGTACAGACGATTTTTGTTTTTCTCATGGCATTGTCTCCTGATCTTCGTCCCCGCATGCTCCTGCCGGAGCTGCCGCGAGGCATTGGCACGCAGCACCCGCCGCGGCACGCCGCGGTTTTTTCAAGTGAAAAGCTCCGCCTGCATTCCGGTATACCGGAACACAGACGGAGCCTGTCAGTCGAACGCAAACGCAGCGCCAAGCGGGCGCGTCATTGAATGAGCGATCCCGATGCGAATAGAGCGTCCCGCGCGGACCCTCTATGACAGACTCCACCGCTCGCATCAGTGCCCACATTCTAGCATGATGTTCCGGCGCTGTCAAGGAAGAAATCGGAAAAATACGCAAAATCCTTGTCTGAACTGCCCAGTTATTGTGCCCATAATTGGGCATTTTGTCCAATGCCATGCTGTGCTTCTCCGGGCCGCGATCGTCCGGACGCAAAAGCGGCGCGGGTGACCCGCGCCGCTTTTGTGAGCGTTGCTATGGTTGATTCGCAAAATGCGAGGCGTGCTGAGGTTCGTCTCAGATGGTGACGCCCGCCTTTTCGAGGATCGTCGGGACATTCTTTTCCGCGCCGATGGCCATGATGTGGACGCCGTCGCACAGATGCTCGTCCTTGATCTTGGCGATCATCTCCGCAGCCATCTCGATGCCGAGCTGCATGGGAAGACCCTTGATGCCCTTCTCCTTGCCCTCTGCGGCAGCGGCTGCCAGCTTGTCGATCATATCCTGCGGCACCGCGATGCCGGGGACGTTCTCGTTCATGTAGCGCGCCATGCCGGCGGCCTTGAGCGGAATGATACCGGCCATGATGTGGGTCTTGATGCCAGCCGCATCGACCTTCTCCATGAAGCGCTTGAAGGTGTCGAGATCAAAGATGCCCTGCGTCTGGATGTACATTGCGCCCGCCTCGACCTTCTGGCGCAGCTTGTTGATCTGAAGCACGATCGGGTCGTAGACCGGCGTGACCGACGCGCCCTTGTAGAACTTCGGAGCGCCGCCCGCGATCTCGTTGCCGCCGCAGTCACAGTTCGTTTCTTCCATTTTCGTCAGCATTCTCAGGATGCCGACGGAGTCCAGGTCGTAGACCGGCTTGGAGTCGGGGCAGTCACCCACGACCGGATGGTCGCCCGTCAGCGCCAGCATCGTGTCGATGCCGAACGACGCCGCCGAGAACACATCGCCCATGATGGCCATGCGGTTGCGGTCGCGGCCGGTCATTTGGAGGATCGGCTCAATGCCTGCCTGCTTGAGCGCAACGCACAGGCCAAGGCTCGAGGCCTTGAGGCTTGCCGACTGCATGTCGGTCACGTTGACGCCGTGGACCTTGCCGTTGAGGAGCTTTGCAGCCTCCATCTGCTCGGAAAAATCATATCCCTTCGGGGGCGCCATTTCCGCGGTGACGCCAAATTTACCGGCTTCCAGAGCCTCTTTCAACATACTCATTATTTCTTCCCCTTTAAGCTGATCGTTCTCGGATAGCTGACCTTGGCATATCCCTTGTCCTCACGGGTCTGACCGAACTTTTCGAGCTGGCCGATCTGCTCCAGACGGTTGTAGATCTTGATCCATGCGCAGTCGTTCTCCGGGTTGACCTCGCACTTGCCGTTCTTCTGGCCGCCGCAGGGGCCGTTGACCAGGCTCTTGGCGCACTGCGTAATGGGGCAGATACCGCCGGTCTGGCCGAGCATGCAGTCGCCGCAGAAGTGGCACGCTTCTTCCCAGACGCCGAAGCGAAGCGCCTCGCCGAGGTACATGGTGTTGTTGGACGGATAGGTGGGGATGCCGGGGACGTTCTTTGCCACGCACTGCACGCCGTCACCGCAGGACATGCAGATCACACAGTCGGGCTTTGCCGCGACAATGGGCTTCATCTTGACCTTGACGGCAAGATTCATGCAGCAATAGTCCGGGTAGGCCGTTGCGACAACGGTTTTGCCCGCTGCCTCAAGCGTCTGCGCCAGCTCCTTGATCTCCGGCTCGCCGCCGGTGTGGCACGCCGTTGCACAACTGCCGCAGCCGACGATGGCGACGGTCTTTGCCTCGCCGATGAGCGCCATCAGCTCCTCAATGGGCTTCTTTTGTGTAATAATCATGAGACGTTACCCTCCAAATATCCCGTGTGAGAACCGGGATGTTGCATTCCCCCCTATCATAGCGGATTCGTCCGCGGAAATCAACACAAATCCACGTCAATCCAAGAAATATTTCAGGATTCTCCGCGCATGTACGTCCTGTCACCAAAAAAGCGCGCCGCCGCTCCCGATGTGCTTGCAAAATGCGCGTCCATGGGGTACACTGACAGCATCTGATCAACGAGGTGCGGCCATGTTTTCCATCACGCTTATCTGCGTCGGCAAGCTCAAAGAAAAGTTCTACCTCTCCGCGTCGGAGGAATATGCAAAGCGTCTGCGCGGCTATGTGGACTTCTCGCTGATCGAGCTGCCCGAGACGCGCCTGCCGGACGACCCTTCCCCTGCCCAGATCGCGCAGGGGCTTGCCAAGGAGGCGGAGCTGATCCGCGCAAAGCTCCCGAAGGGCGCGTGGTTCTGCGTGCTCACGCCGGAGGGCGCGCAGCTTTCCTCGGAGGAGCTTGCCGCCGCGCTCGCCTCGGTCAAGGGCAGCGGCAAGAGCAGCGCATGCTTTCTGATCGGCTCGTCGTTCGGGATGGACCCTTCGCTCAAGACCATGGCCGACAAGAAGCTCTCAATGTCCAAAATGACGTTCCCGCACCATCTGGCGCGCGTGATGGCGCTGGAGCAGCTCTATCGCGCCGAATCCATTCAGGCGGGCACAAAATATCATAAATAGTTCGTATCCTTCTAATAAGTATCCTTCCAAATAAATTCAAAGGAGAGATGGTTATGTTCAAGAAAAACGATGAGCGGTACGTAGAGGTCCGGCACAACATCCGCGGCGGTGTGGGAGATCCCGTCTCACGGCACATCTTCTCATCGGAGGAGCTTGGCGGACGCGCGGAGATGTTCACCGTCATGACGCTCCAGCCCGGCGAGTCGATCGGCGCACATGAGCATACGGCAAACGGCGAGGCGTATTACATTCTCAGCGGCAGCCTCACCGTCAGCGATGACGACGAGAGCCGCGTGCTGAGCGCGGGCGACGCACAGTTCTGCGCCGATGGACACACCCACGCCGTCCGCAACCACACGGATGAGCCCGCGAGCTTCCTTGCACTGATTTTGCCGAACCGGTAAGCATTCTCGTGCCGCCGCCCCACCGGGCGGCGAGCTTGTCAAAAATGTCTTTTTGACAAGCTCTCAAACGCGAACCGCGGGGCTGGGTTCGCGTTTGAAAAGGCTGCACCCGGCTGCGCGCATAATTTGTGCGCTTGCTGCGCACAAATTCCACACTTGCCGGGCGTAGCGTGTTTTGTCCGAGGTTCACGCCCCCGGACAAAACAGATTTACATTTTATTTCGCCGTGCGCGGCGAAACTCTACGAGGTTCTTTGACAGGCTGTGCCGCCGCCCCACCGGGCGGCGGCTTCTTTGTTTTATAAACCTATTGACATAGTAGGAATATATGTTATAATAACCGCGATAACAAAAGACACACCGCCGCAGCGCGCCTGCCGCGGCGAAAAGGAGCGATATTATGACCATTTATGCGGACAATGCGGCCACCACGAAAATGAGCCGCACGGCCATCGACGCGATGCTGCCGTACATGGAAACGCATTACGGAAACCCGTCCAGCCTGCATTCGGTCGGGCAGGAGGCCGCCGAGGCGCTGCAAGACGCGCGCGAGCGGATCGCCGCCTGTCTCGGCTGCCAGCCGCGCGAGATCATCTTCACCTCCGGCGGCAGCGAGGCCGACAATCAGGCGCTGCGCTCCGCCGCCGTGCTCGGCGCGCGCAAAGGAAAACGCCACATTCTTTCTACCGCCTTTGAGCACCACGCCGTTCTGCACACGCTCAAGCGCCTTGAAAAAGAGGGCTTCGAGGTGGAGCTGCTGCCGGTCGGCCCGACCGGTACCGTCACCGCCCGGCAGGTGCGTGACGCCATCCGCGACGACACCTGCCTCGTCACGATCATGTACGCCAACAATGAGATCGGCTCTGTTCTCCCCATCGCGGAGATCGGCGCGGTCTGCCGCGAGGCGGGCGTCCTGTTCCACACCGACGCCGTGCAGGCGGCGGGGCATCTGCACATCAACGTCCGGGATGAGAACATCGACATGCTCTCCCTCTCGGCGCACAAATTCCACGGCCCGAAGGGCGCGGGCGTGCTCTATGCCCGTCAGGGCATCCAGCTGACGCCGCTGATCGAGGGCGGCGCGCAGGAGCGCGGCAAGCGCGCCGGTACCGAGAACATCCCCGCCATCATGGGCATGGCTGCCGCCCTTGAGGAGGCGTGCGCGCACATCGATGAAAATGAGGCAAAGGTATCCGCCCTGCGCGACCGGCTCATCGAGGGGCTGTCCAAAATTCCGCACTGTGCGCTGAACGGCGACCCCGTAAGCCGCCTTCCCGGCAACGTGAGCTTCTGCTTTGAGGGCATCGAGGGCGAGAGCCTGCTGCTCCTGCTCGATGCAAAGGGCATCTGCGCCTCGTCCGGCTCGGCGTGCACCTCCGGGTCGCTTGACCCGAGCCATGTGCTGCTCGCCATCGGGCGGCCGCACGAGGTCGCGCACGGCTCGCTCCGGCTGAGCCTTTGTGAATGGAACACCGAGCAGGAGATCGACGTGATGCTGAAGGAGATCCCGCAAGTCGTCAGCTATCTTCGCAGCATGTCCCCCGTCTGGAACGAGCTGCTTGCCGGAACGCGCCAGTTCATACTGTAAGGAGGAAATTGCAATGGCACTTTATACACAGACCGTCATGGATCATTTCATGCACCCGCGCAATGTCGGCGCGATCGAAAACGCAGACGGTGTCGGCGAGGTCGGCAACGCAAAATGCGGCGACATCATGAAGATCTATCTGAAGATCCGCGAAGACCGGATCGAGGATGTGAAGTTTGAGACCTTCGGCTGCGCCAGCGCCATCGCCTCCAGCTCCATCGCCACCGAGATGCTCAAGGGCAAGACCATTTCCGACGCCCTCAAGCTCACGAACAAGGACGTGGTCGATGCGCTCGGCGGGCTGCCCGCGCAGAAACTGCACTGCTCGGTGCTGGCGGAGGAGGCGTTCAAGTCCGCCATCCAGAATTATTACGACAAAAACGGCATCGCGTATGACAAGAAGGACTTCCCCGACTGCGCGAGCTGCGAGGCCTGCCGCATGGTCTGAAAAGATCCCCCTTCCGGCCGGAAGGGGGATCTCGAGCTTTTCAAAGTCGTCTTTTTGACACGCTCTCAAGCGCGAGCAGCGGTGCTGGTTCGCGTTTGAAAGGGCTGCGCGCCGCATCTGCGGCCTTGGCGGTCTGTTTATTCCCAGCGCCCGGCTGCCTTTTGCAGCCAGCCTGTGATGTCCAGATGCTGCGGGCAGTGCTCCTCGCACTGGCGGCAGCCGACACAGTCGGAGGCCTTGCCGTGCTCCTTGACGCACGCTGCGTAGCGCTCCCTGAGCCCGGCCGGGTCACTCACGGGTAACATCTCCATATCGTTGTAGATCTTGAAAATATCCGGGATGGGGATGCTCTGCGGGCAGCCGTCCGTGCAGTAGCGGCAGGCGGTGCAGCCGATCGGCATCGCGGCGCGGATCATGGCAGCCGCCTTTTGGACGAGTGCCAGCTCCTCCTCGTTGAGCGGATGCAGCGGGCTTGTGATCGCCAGATTGTCCGCAAGCTGCGCAGGCGTGGTCATGCCGCTGAGCACGACCGCCACATTTTCCAAAGACGCCGCAAACCGGATGCCCCACGAGGCGATGGAGGCCTCGGGCGCATAGCTCCGCAGGCACGCCTCTGCCGCCTCCGGCAGCCGTGCCAGCCGTCCGCCCTTGACCGGCTCCATGACGATCACGGGCTTGTGATGCTTCACGCAGACCTCATAGCACGCGCGCGACTGCACCTTCGGGTCGTCCCAGTCGAGGTAGTTGATCTGGAGCTGGACATATTCCACCTCCGGGTGCGCCGTCAGGATGCGGTCGAGCAGCTCCGCGCCGTCATGATAGGAAAAACCGATGTGGCGCGTCTTGCCCTCTGCCTTTTTCTGCTTCAGGAAATCAAACGCGCCGATGCGCTCCACATTTTCAATGTTCGCGCCCGTGACGCTGTGCAGCCAGTAATAGTCAAAATACTCCACGCCGCAGCGCGCAAGCTGCTCGTCAAAGAAGGTCTGCATCTGCTCCGGCTCGAGCTTGGCAAGATTCGGGAGCTTGTCGGTGAGCGTGAACGCCTCGCGCGGATAGCGCTTGACAACAAGCTCGCGCAAGACCTCCTCGCTCTTTCCCTCGTGATAAAAATATGCGGTATCAAAATACGTATACCCGGCGGCAAGATAGGTGTCAAACATCTGCTTTGCCGTCTCCATATCCACAGCGGTCTGTTCACCCGGACGCAGCAGCGGCAGGCGCATTGCGCCGAAACCAAGCTTTTTCATAGATACAGTCCCCTTTCACGTTTTGTTTTCACGGATATCCCGGCTTTTATTATACGCCTCGTCCCGAATGCGTGCAACCGAAATTTACAGGCAGCGCTGCGAAGCGACTTTTTGACAAGCTCAAGCGCCCGGCGGTATGGATCGACCGCCGGGCGCTTGTGAATCTGCTGTATTTCGTTTTGGCTGCCTCAGCGCAGGAAGCCCTCGAGGATCTTCTCCTCCGCCTCCTCCGCACTCAGACCGAGCGTCTCCAGCTTCAGGATCTGCTCGCCCGCGATGCGGCCGATGGCCGCCTCATGGATGAGCGCCGCATCGACATGGTTGCAGGAGATCTCGGGGATGGCGCGCACCTTGGCCTCGCCCATGATGATCGCATCGCAGGAAACGTGGCCGAAGCAGGGGGCGTTGCCCTGCACGCGCGGATAAAAGACCTGCGTTGACTGCTCCTTGGCGACGCTGCGCGAGATGACGCGCGTGCGCGAGCCCTCGCCGTCGAGGATCACGTCCATCTCCGACACTGCATTCTGGTCGGCATGTGTCAGGAGCTTCTCGGTGATGATGATCTCGGAGTTCGCGCCCGAGGCGACGCACTTGGTATAGCGCTTTGTGTCGTCAACGCCCGCGATCTGGCTCGTCTCCATCGTGATCGACGCGCCCTCCTCCAAATACACGATCGTCTGGGGGTTGAGGATGCGCTTTCCGGCGCCTTCGCCCTCGCCGTAGTGCTTTTCCAGATAGGTGACCTTTGCGTTTTTTCCGATGTAGAAGGTGTGGATGCCGTCATGCTCCGAATCGCAGTCGCCGCAGTTGTGGATGCCGCAGCCCGCGACAATGCGCACCTCGGCGCCCTCACCGACGAAGAAATCATTGTATACCTTGTCGTGCAGGCCGCTTTCGGTCAGGACGACGGGAATATGGACGTCTTCATGCTTTGTAAAGGGCTTAATGCGGATGTCGATGCCGTCCTTGTCGGTCTTTGAGGAGATCTCGATGTTCTCGGTATTGTGGCGGTATGCCTTTTTGCCGTCGGAGCGGATGTTCACCGCGCCGTCGGGAATGCCGGCCATGCCGGCGACCACGTCTAAAATGTGCTTCTGGACATCGTTCAGCATGTTCCGTTCACCTCCAGCATGTTGCAGCCCGAGACCGTGTCGGTCAGGATCTGCGGATAAAGCTCGTCCACCGAGCCGCGGCCCGTGACCTGACCGCCCGCGACCAGAACGATCTCATCCGCCAGACGGATGATGCGCTCCTGATGGGAGATGATGATGAGCGTCCGCTCCTGCCGGTCGTGCAGCATCCGGAACGTCTCGGTCAGACGCGCGAACGACCAGAGATCGATGCCCGCCTCCGGCTCGTCAAAAATCATCAGCTCTGCGTTTTTTGCGAGGATGGTCGCGATCTCGATGCGCTTGACCTCGCCGCCGGAAAGGCTCGTGTCAACATCGCGGTTGAGATAGTCGCGCGCGCACAGGCCGACCTGCGTGAGATAGCCGCACGCCTCGTCATGGCTGAGCTTCCGCCCCGCCGCGATGGTCAGAAGGTCCGAGACCTTCATGCCCTTGAAGCGCGGCGGCTGCTGAAAGCCGTAGGAGATGCCGCGCCGCGCGCGGTCGGTGATGGAAAGGTCTGTGATGTCCTCGCCGTTCCAGATGATCCGGCCGGAGGTCGGCTTCGCCAGACCCATGACCGTCTTTGCCAGCGTCGTCTTGCCGCCGCCGTTCGGGCCGGTGATGACGATAAATTTCTTATCCTCTACCGTCAGATCGATATTTTTCAGGATCTCTGCCTTGCCGTTTTCATCGTTCGCGGTCAGGCAGAGCTTTTTCAGTTCCAGCATGTCATGCCCTCTTTTTTGTTTGATCTGCTAACAGGATAGCATATTATCCCACATCCGTCAAAAGATTTATACAACGCTGCGGAAAATTCGCGCAAATACGCAATATTTGCTGTCAATTCCCGCCGGATGGTCTGTACAAAATGAAACGCTTCTGTTATAATGAGGCTGACTATGGGCAGGCGCACCCACGTGCAGCCCTTGCCGCAAGGAAACTGCATGAGAGGTCGTGATCGATATGCCCGGATTATCCGCTGTCGTTTTTGTTCCTGACGACACTGCGAAAACCGGCTACCTTCGTCCGATGATGCTGCAAAGCATCATGGGTTCGCCCCTGCTTGGATGGCTTGCAGACGCACTGCTGGCCGGTGGCGTCGGGCGTTTCTTTTTGGTCTGCCATGAGCGCTTCCGCCGTGAAGTGCGCGCCTGCTTCCCCGAGGATGTGGACTTCTGGTGCCCGTCGGCGGAGACGACCTCCGACCAGCTCCATGTATTTCTCTCCACCGCCGACGAGTCGGAGGAGGATATCATCGTCGTGACCGGCCCCGCGGTCATCCTGCCGTTCGCCGCCGACGAGGAGCAGTTTGAAGATGCGCCGCTCGCCAGCCCCGTCACCTCGGTCAGCCGCAGGACGCTGATGGAGGCGCTGGACGACAAGTTCATTTTCACGGATTTTCTGAAGGATCACGGCGTTCCGTACACCGACCGCGACGGCGTCTACGCCGTCACGAGCATGCAGGAAATGACCGAATGGCAGCCGGTCCTCAGCCGCTCGGTTCTGTATAAGCTCTCGCGGCAGGGCGTCGAGATCTGGGACTACGCCTCGACCTACGTTGATCCGACCGCCGCAGTCGGGCCCGGAACGGCGCTTCTGCCGGGAACCATCCTGCGCGGCGGCACCTCGATCGGCAAAAACTGCACCATCGGCCCGAACGCCTATCTGGAAAATGCAAAGGTCGGAGACAACACCGTTGTCAACGCCTCGCAGATCTACAACTCGACCGTCGGCTTTGACACGCACGTCGGCCCGTTCGCCTACATCCGGCCGGGCTGCGCCGTTGGAAACAATGTCAAGGTGGGCGACTTTGTCGAGCTCAAGAACTCTGTCATCGACGACGGGACGAAGATCTCGCATCTGACCTATGTCGGCGACAGTGACGTCGGAAAGAACGTCAATTTCGGCTGCGGAACGGTCACGGTCAACTACGACCGTGCAAAAAAGCACCGCACCACCATCGGCAACGACGCCTTCATCGGCTGCAACACGAACCTGATCGCGCCGGTCACCGTGGGCGACGGCGCATACACCGCCGCGGGCTCGACCATCACGGATGATATTCCGTCGATGGCGCTGGCGATCGCCCGCGCACGCCAGACAAACAAAAAGGACTGGGCCGCAAGACATAAGCTCAAAGAGCCGAAGAAAGACACGAAATAAGTATTCTGCGCTTCTCCGGAAACGTAAAATAAAAAAATGAAATTTGTATGGACAGAGGAAGGACAGGTAATTTCATATGATTTCACATGGTAAGAATGTCAAAGTGTTCTGTGCAAACGCAAACCGCCCGTTCGCTGAGGGCGTCTGCCGCAAGCTGTGGCTCCCGCTCGGCGACTGCACGGTAACGACCTTCGCTGACGGCGAGATCTCCGTCTCGATCAACGAGACCGTCCGCGGCAGCGACGTATTCCTGGTGCAGTCCACCTGCAAGCCCGTCAACAACAACCTGATGGAGCTGCTGATCATGATCGACGCATGCCGCCGCGCCTCCGCGGGCCGCATCACCGCCGTCATCCCCTACTTCGGCTACGCCCGTCAGGACCGCAAGGCCAAGAGCCGCGACCCCATCTCCTCCAAGCTCGTTGCGAATATGATCGAGGCCGCCGGTGCAGACCGTGTTCTGACGATGGACCTGCACGCATCCCAGATCCAGGGCTTCTTTGACATTCCCGTGGACAATCTGTTCGGCAACCCGATCTTCGTCAGATACTTCACCGACAAGTTCCCCGACCATGAGGATATGGTCGTCGTTTCGCCCGACGTCGGCTCCGTGGCACGCAGCCGCGCCTTCGCCAACAAGATGGGCATGGGTCTTGCCATCGTGGACAAGCGCCGCGAAAAGGCCAACCAGTGCGAGGTCATGAACATCATCGGCGACGTCAAGGGCAAGCGCTGCCTGCTGTTTGATGACATGGTTGACACGGCAGGTTCCCTCTGCAACGCTGCCAAGGCCATCTCCGAGATCGGCGGCGCAACCGAGGTCTACGCCTGCGCAACGCACGGCGTCCTGTCCGGCTCTGCCAACGAGCGCATCGCCAACAGCTGCATCAAGGAGCTGACGCTCCTCAACACCATCCCGCCGCTGGAAGGCGCATGCGACAAGATCAACTATATCGACGTCTCCCCCATCTTTGCCGATGCCATCCAGCGCATCTACGAAGAGAACTCGATGTCCGTCCTGTTCTAAGCCATGCCCCTGTTTCAGAAGCCTGCCTGCGACTGGATGCTCGTGGGACTGGGCAACCCCGGCGCGCAGTATGCGCGCACACGGCACAATATGGGTTTTCTGGCGCTGGATGCGCTGGAAAAACAGCTTGGCGCCGGAAAAGAGAAAAGCCGTTTTCAGGCGCTGTGTACAACTGCGGTCTCCGGCGGGCAGAAGCTTCTGCTCGTCCGGCCGCAGACGTTCATGAACGCCTCCGGTCTCGCCGTCCGTCAGGCGGCGGACTACTATAAGATCCCGCCGGAGCGGATCATCGTCCTGTTTGACGACATTTCGCTTCCGGTCGGCAAGATCCGCGTGCGTGCCTCCGGCTCTGCCGGAGGGCACAACGGCATCAAGTCGATCATCTCCTCCCTCGGGACAGACCAGTTCCCGCGCGTCAAGATCGGCGTCGGCGCAAAACCCGACCCCGATTACGAACTGGCCGACTGGGTGCTGGGCAACATCCCAAAGGGCGATCTGCCCACGCTTCAGACGGCGCTGGAGCATGCAGCGGACGCGGCGCTCTGCCTGATCGCAGACGGCGCCGCGGCAGCGGCCTCGAGGTTCAACGGCCTGTGAGCCGCCGGGCGGCGGCGCTGTATCGCCGCCCGTTTCGCATCTATGGCCCCGCTGTCCTTGCAAGGCCGTGCCGCAGCGTGTATCCAGAATATGACACTTTTCACGGTGATGGGAACCTCCCATCACCGCGTTGCATCGTCCGCTTTTTTCGCATTTTTTGATTTCTGATCTTGTTTTCTGTAAGGAGGGACGCTATGAACATCCTGCTGTCCATGCTGAAAAAGCTGCCGGAATACGAGGCGCTTTTACAGGCGCTCGACGCGCGGCAGACCGTCGCCGTCTCCGGCGTCAGCCAGATCATCCGCAGCCACCTGATCGCGGCGCTGTGTGCAGAGTCTGGCAGACCCGCACTCATCGTCTGCCAGGATGACATGGCCGCCCGCCGCGCGCAGGCGGAGCTTGCCGCGTTTCTCGGCTCCGAGCCGCCCATCCTGCCCTCCAGAGAGCTGACGTTCTATGAATCGGCAAGCGTCTCGCGCGAGTGGGAGCACCGCCGTATGCGCCTTCTCTATGGTCTTGCGGCCGGCAGCGTCAAGACGCTCATCGCCTCGATGGAGGCGCTGAGCCTGCGCACCATCCCGCGCCAGACGCTTTTCGGCGGTCTGATCACGCTCAAGACCGGCGCGCAGTACGATCTGGACGCGCTGACCGAGCGCCTTGTCCGCGCGGGCTACAGCCGCACGTCCCTCGTCGAGGGCGTCGGGCAGTTCGCGCTGCGCGGCGGCATCCTCGACGTGTTCTCTCCCGCTGGCGACCAGCCGGTGCGCGCGGAGTTTTTCGGCGACGAGCTGGACGCAATGGGGTATTTTGACCCCATCACCCAGCGCAGGACGGAAAACCTGGACGAGGCGGTGCTCCTGCCGGTGGCGGAGTGCGTCCCGTATCTGCATCCGGACGGCGCGGAGGGTCTGCGCCGCGACCTCGAGCGCATCATCGCGCGCCAGAAGCGCCGCAAAACGCCGAATGAGGCGCTGATCTCGACGCTTGCGCGCGACATGGAAAAGCTGGAAAACGGCGTGCCGCTCACGGCAGCCGACCGCTACATGGCGCTCATTTATCCCGAATTTTCCACTGCCGCGGACTACGTTTCCCGCGACGCGGCGGTGTTTTTCTGTGACCACGGCAACCTCCGCCGCGCCGCCAAAACGCGGATGGAGGATTTTGGCCTCTCGCTCGACTCCTTCCTGCAAAGCGGAACGCTCGCCGGCGAGCTGTGCGAGTTCTACTGCTCGTATGACGAGCTGGCGGGGCGCTTCACAGCCAGCGGCGCCGTTTATTTTGATTCCTTCCTCTCGGCGCAGTTCCCGGAGGAGCTGCCGCCGAAGCGCATTTTGTCCATCACCGCAAAGCAGCTTCCCGGCTACGGCGGAAGTCTCGAAACTGCGGTGCAGGATCTGAAGCACTACGCAAAAAACGGCTTCGGCTGTCTTGTCCTCTGCGGCGGCAAGCGCCGGGGAGAGATCCTGAAGGAGATGCTCTCCGATCAGGGCGTGGACGCGCTTCTGGCCTTCCCGGCCGCGCATCTGCCGCAGCCGGGGCAGATCCTGCTGACCGACGGAAGCCTGCCGGCGGGCATGGAGTATCCCGAGACAAAGCTCGCCGTTCTGACCGAGGGGCAGATCATGGTGCGCAGCGCGCCCAAAAAGCCCTCGCGGCCGAAAAAGGCGACGAACCGGAAAAAGCTCGACTCCTTCACCGACCTCACGCCCGGCGATCTGGTCGTCCATGAGCATCACGGCATCGGCCGCTACGTCGGCATGGAGCAGATGAAGGTCGATGGCGCGGTCAAGGACTACGTCAAGATCGCCTATCAGGGCAGCGATGCGCTCTATGTTCCGGCGACGCAGCTCGACCTTGTCAGCAAATACATCGGCGGCGGCGAGGACGCGCCGGTGAAGCTCAACAAGCTCGGCGGCGACCAGTGGCAGAAGGCGAAGGCCAAGGCCAAGGCCGCAGCCAAGGATCTGGCGGCGGGGCTCATCAAGCTCTATGCCGAGCGCAAGCGTCTGCCGGGCTTTGCGTTTGCGGCGGACTCGCCGTGGCAGAAGGAGTTTGAGGACAGCTTCGAGTACGCCGAGACCGACGATCAGCTCCGCTGCATCGACGAGATCAAGCACGACATGGAATCGCCCGCGCCGATGGACCGCCTGCTCTGCGGCGACGTGGGCTTCGGCAAAACGGAGGTCGCGCTGCGCGCGGCGATGAAGTGCATCCTCGACGGCAAGCAGGTCGCCATTCTGGTGCCGACCACCGTTCTGGCACAGCAGCACTATGTCACCGCCACGAGCCGCTTCGGCTCGTTCCCGGTGACGATCGACGTGCTTTCGCGCTTCCGCACCGCAAATCAGCAGAAGAAAACGCTCATGGATCTGCGTTCGGGGCGGGTCGATCTGATCATCGGCACGCACAAGCTGCTGCAAAAGGACATCCGCTTCAAGGATCTCGGCCTTCTCATCATCGACGAGGAACAGCGCTTCGGCGTCACGCACAAGGAGCGGCTGAAGGAACTTTCCCGCGGCGTGGACGTCTTAACACTGTCGGCAACGCCGATCCCGCGCACGCTCAACATGGCGCTGTCGGGGCTTCGCGATATGTCCACCATCGAGGAGCCGCCGCAGGACCGCTACCCCGTCCAGACGTTCGTGCTCGAGCACAGCGAGCAGCTTCTGCTTGACGCCATCCGGCGCGAGCTGGAACGCGGCGGGCAGGTCTACTACCTTCACAACCGCGTCGAGACCATCGACAAATGCGCCGCGCGCATCAAGGAGCTGCTCGGTGACATGGGTGAGGTCGGCGTTGCACACGGAAAAATGGGCGAGGAAGCGCTCAGCGACGTCATGCAGCGCATGTCCGACGGCGAGATCCAGGTGCTCGTCTGCACAACGATCATCGAAACCGGTCTTGACATTCCGAATGTGAATACGCTCATCATTGAGGACGCCGACCGCCTCGGTCTTGCGCAGCTCCACCAGCTCCGCGGCCGTGTGGGACGCTCGAGCCGCCACGCCTACGCCTATCTCACGTTCCGGCGCGGCAAGGTGCTCTCGGAGATCGCAGAAAAGCGCCTGAGCGCCATCCGCGAGTATGCCGAGTTCGGCTCCGGCTTCAAGATCGCCATGCGTGATCTGGAGATCCGCGGCGCGGGCGACCTGCTCGGCGCGGAGCAGTCGGGCCACATGCTGTCGGTCGGATACGACATGTACCTCAAGCTGCTGGAGGACGCCGTGCTCGAGGAGCGCGGCGAAAAGGCGCTGGCAGAGCCGGAGTGTACCGCCGATCTCAACGTCACGGCGAACATCGACAAGCGCTACGTCCCCTCCGGCGAGCAGCGCATGGATCTCTACCGCCGCATGGCAGCCGTGCGCACGCAGGAGGACGCGGACGATCTGCTCGACGAGCTGGTCGACCGCTACGGCGATCCCCCGAAGGGTGTCATGAATCTGCTCGCCATCGCGCTGCTGCGCGCGCGTGCTGCGGCGGCGGGCATCACTGAGATCACGCAGAAGGAGGGCGGCGTCATGCTGACGCTGGCCGTCATGGATTTCCCCGCCATCTCCGCCGTCTGCGCCGAGCCGGCGTTCAAATCCCGCATTTTCTTCTCCGCGGGCAAGGCTCCGGCGCTGACCGTGCGGCTCAAGAAGGGCGAGGATGCGCTGAAGCTGGCAGAGCAGCTCGTGAGCCGGTACGCCATCGCGCGAAACGGCTGACGGGGGTCTGTGATTCCGTGAAATCTTAATCAATTTTTCAGAAAATGTTCCACGCTTCTTGGCGGAAATGGCATTGCAAAATTTCCGCACAGCCCGTATAATGATAGTTGTCATAATGCCACCGTCCGCATAGGCATGACACAGTCAGAACACTTCCCGGCCGGACTTCCGGCTTCAGAATAGGAGGAGATCCCCATCAAAAAGAAAGGCAGATTTGAAGCCTCGCGCGGCGCCGAGCACGCACCCCAGACCGCAGCGCAGCGCCATGCCGCTTCTCAGAACCATCCCGCACCGAATGTCCCCAAGCAGCCCAAACAGCCCAAGGCGGGCCTGTCCATGGGCGCGCGCATCGGCATCATCGCCGGCGCGGTCGTGCTGATCGCGGTCGTGGCGCTCTGCGGCTATGGCTTCTCGATCAAAAACAGCAACACCATTTTCCCGAACGTCTACGTCGCGGGCGTCAACGTCGGCGGTCTCAAGCGTGAGGCTGCCATCACAGCGGTCGAGGGCGCGGTCAACAAGTCCTACGCCGCAGACACGCTGCACGTGATCCTCCCCGACCGGACGCTTGATCTCGACCCCGAGATCACCAACGTCGCGCTCAACGCCGACGAGGCGATCGACGCCGCGATGCAGTACGGCCGCAGCGGCGGCCCCATCAAGGCGATCCGTACCTACCTGTCCGCGAAGCACAATGAGCACAACGTGGGACTGGAATCCACGCTCAATCTTGACACCGCGTACATCCGCGACGTCATCGACAAGACCGCTGCCGAGGTCAAACAGGATCTTGTCCAGCCGTCGGTCAGCGTCAATGAGGCCTCCGGCATCATCAGCGTCACCACCGGCTCTCCGGCCGTCGCGCTGGACGCCGATGCACTGTATGAAGCGGTGCTCGAACGCTTTGCCGCAAACGATCTCAGCGACCTGAAATTCAGCTACGAGACCACGCCCTGCGACGCGGTCGATCTCCAGCCGTATTACGACAAATACTGCTCGGAAATGAAGGACGCCTACTACGACGAGGAGAATCACGAGCTGGTCGAGGAGGTCAAGGGCTACGGCTTTGACCTGCCGTACTACACCCAGCAGATCGCCATGGCAGACCCCGGCACGACCGTCACCATCCAGATGGAGGACCTCGTCCCCGAGGTCACGCTGGAGAAGCTGAAGGAGACGTATTTCTCCTATACGCTTGCAAAATACGACAGCCCGCACACTGCCATTCCGGCGCGTACCAACAATCTGGAGCTGGCATGCAAGGCCATCAACGGCACAGTCCTGAATCCGGGCGAGGAATTCTCCTTCAACGGCATCGTCGGCGAGCGCACCAAGGCCAAGGGCTACATGGGCGCGATCGTCTACCTCGACGGCGGCAAGAGCGAGTCTGAGGAGGGCGGCGGCGTATGTCAGGTCTCCTCCACGATCTATGAGTGCGTTCTGCTGGCGAACCTTCAGGTCACCGAGCGCGCACCGCACATGTTTGAAGTCACATACGTCCCGCGCGGACAGGACGCAACGGTCTATTGGGGCCAGCTGGACTTCAAGTTCAAGAACAACACCGGCTATCCCATCCGCATCGACGCGAGCGTTTCGGGCGGCTATGTCCACATCGCGCTGGTCGGCACGAAGGAAGATAAGGACTACGATCATGTGACGCTGACGTATCAGCAGCTCGCCACCAAGCCGTGGAAAACGGTCGGTGTGACGAGTGAGAATGCACCGAAGTCCGACGAAATCGAGCTGACGATCACGGGCGAGACCGGCGTTGACAAAAACGGCAAGACCGTCAAGCTGGCGACCGGCAGCGACGGCAACATCTACGCGCTCGGCTCGCAGCTCCAATCGCCGTATACCGGCGCAAACATTGCCCTCTACCGCAATTTCTGCGACAAGGACGGCAAGATCCTCAAGACCGAAAACCTCGGCACCAGCTCCTATACCTACCGTGACAGCAAATACCTGATCACGCTCTACGAGCCTCTGGAGCCCGAGGAGCCGGAGGAGCCTGTGGATCCCGATCCCGACGAGGGCGGCGAAGGCGGCGAATACGACCCCTGGTGGTAAGCACAAAAGGCTCCCGGAATCTTTGAGCTTGTCAAAAAGTCCTTTTGACAAGCTCTCAAACGCGAACCACAGGGCTGGGTTCGCGTTTGAAAAGGCTGCACCCGGCTGCGCGCATAATTTGTGCGCACTTTGCGCACAAATTCCACACTTGCCGGGTGTTTCGTGTTTTGTCCGATGTACACGCCACCGGACAAAACCGATTCACACTTTATTTCGCCGTGCGCGGCGAAACTCTACGAGGTTCTTTGACAGACTGAAGGCTCCCGGAATCACACAGATTCCGGGAGCTTTTCTCTCGCTAAACAGTCTTTTTGATGTGCTTTCGTCAGTATCCGAGCGCCTGCCCGATCAGGATGACCTCGGTCCGGCCAATGCCGAAGACCGGCCGCTCCAGCACGCAAAGCGCGCGGCAGATGCGCTCCGGGCTGGCGCAGTCGTGGCAGCGCATCGGCTCGGAGCGCACACAGGGCGTTTTGC
>UMCG01022965.1_pt1 | contig 22988 bp, 15 predicted proteins | sample 1964181 | NCBI WGS metagenome assembly UMCG01 (sample SAMEA4835963, study PRJEB28245) | human gut metagenome | biome: gut microbiome; material: fecal sample | place: Denmark | collected 2008 | reverse complement strand
TTACTATATATCCAGCAGGAGAGTGGCTTTTAGACAATTTTTACATTATAGAAGAAACAGTAAAAAGCATAAAAAATGAGCTAACAGAGAAAAAATATAAAAATTTCCAAGGAATCTCCAATGGACTATATAAAGGATTTGCCAGAATATATGTAATAGCCACAGAAATGGTTGCATACACAGATAATAAAATAGATGAAGATACACTTGAAAATTGTTTGCTTGCTTATGAACACAAAAAAACTCTAAGCATGGAAGAAATATGGAACCTACCAATATTTTTAGAATTAGCAATTATAGAGAATATAAGGTCAGTTTGCGAAAAAATATATATAAGTCAAATTCAAAAATATAAGGTAGAAGAAATAGTAGAAAGATTAATAGAAAAAAAGGAAGCAAGTAAGCAACAATACAAAAAGATAAGAGAAAACACAAAAATGTATAGAAATTCAAGCTATCCATTTATAGAATATATTTCTTACAAATTAAAAAAATATGGAAAAAACGGAAACATATATTTAAACATACTTGAAGAACAGGTAAATAAATTAGGAATAACAGTTTCAGATGTTATAAGAAAAGAGCATTTTGATATAGCAATTCAAAAGGTAACCATTGGAAATAGCATAACAAGTATAAGAAAAATAATGAGAATTAATTTTATAGAATTATTTGAGAAAATAAATGGAGTAGAAGATTTATTAAGGCAAGATCCAGCAAATGTATATTCAAAAATGGATTACAAAACCAAAGAATACTACAGAAATAAAATAAAAAAAATATCTAACAAAACAAAAATGTCAGAAATATATATAACAAAGAAAGTCTTAGAATTATCCCAAAAAGCAAAACCAGAGAGAAAAAAACATATTGGCTATTTTCTAATAGATAGAGGAGAAAGCATACTAAATAACGAGCTTGGAATAAAAAATAAAAAAAGAGGACTAAAATCCGTAAAGTATATAGCTTCAATATATGTTGCTACAGCTATTTTTAGCTTGCTTTTTGGAGTTTACACATATTATAAAACAAACCTACTAGTTGCAATTATTACAACTTTATTTGCAGTTATTCCAATTTCAGAAATATATATACAAACACTAAATTATATTTTAGGCAAAATTGTAAAACCTAAAATGCTTCCAAAATTAGCTCTGCAAAATGGCATACCAGAAGAATATAGCACAATGGTTGTAATTCCAACCATCATAAATAGCAAAGAAAAGGTAAAAGAATTATTTAGAAAAATTGAAGTTTACTATTTAGCTAATAAAGAAAAAAACATTTACTTTACTTTGCTAGGAGACTGTACATCTTCTAAAAACGAACAAGAACCATTTGATAAAGAAATTATAGAAGCTGGAATAGAAGAGGCAAAAATACTAAATGAAAAATATGCAAAAGACGAAAAAGAAAAATTTTACTTTTTGTATAGAAACAGAGTGTGGTGTAGAGGAGAAAAATGCTTTTTAGGCTGGGAAAGAAAACGAGGAATGTTATGCCAGTTCAATGAATTTTTGCTAACAGGAAAAAATCAATTTAGAACAAACACAATAAAAGAAAAACTACCGATTAAATATGTAATAACATTAGATGCAGACACAAATTTAATTTTAGGCTCTGCAAAAGAATTAATAGGAGCAATGGCACACATATTAAATAAACCAATAATAGATAGAAATAAAAATATAGTAATTGATGGCCACGCTATTATACAACCTAGAGTAGGTATAGACTTAGTTTCAAGCAGAAAAAGTCTATTTACAAAAATATATGCTGGACTAGGTGGAACAGACTTCTACACAAATGCAATTTCAGATGTATATCAAGATAATTTTGGAGAAGGCATATTTACAGGAAAAGGAATATATGATTTGGAGGTATTTCATAAAGTTTTATGTAATGAAATACCAGAAAATACAGTGCTAAGCCATGACCTATTAGAAGGAAGTTATTTAAGATGTGGCTTAGCAACAGATATTTTAGTTTTAGATGGATTTCCATTTAAGTATAATAGCTACATTACAAGAGGTCAAAGATGGGTTAGAGGAGACTGGCAAATAGCATCATGGGCAACAAATGTAATAAAAACCCAAGACAAAAGTAAAAAGATAAACCCACTAAATCCTTTATCTAGATTTAAAATATTAGATAACTTGAGAAGAAGCTTAATAACTGTTACAGTAGCATTTATTCTTATAATAGCCACAATACTAGAGTTATTAAATTACCAAACAACACTTATGGCAGTAATAGCTTTTGTAACATTGCTATTTCCAACAATACTAGATATTGCAAATTATATTATCTTCAAAAAAAGTATAGATGTAGAATATGTATCAGCACATAAAAATATTTTAAAATCAATAAGCGGGATAAAAGCAACTATTATTAGAGGATTTTTTGAAATAATTTTATTGCCACATAAAGCTTATACAAATTTGAGTGCGATACTAAAAACAATATATAGAATGAATATATCTAAACAAAATTTACTAGAATGGATGACCTCAGAAGAAGCAGAAAGACAAAGCAAGAATGATTTAGCAACATACTTTAAAAACATGTTTATAAATGTAATTATAGGAGTAATTTTATTAGGCTTAGGAGTACTCACATTAAAAATACAATTCTTTATATTTGGTATTTTATTTGTAATCGCACCAATTATAGCATGGTATATAAGTCAAGAAATAAAAGAAAAAAAGCAAATTTTACAAATAACAAAACAAGAAAAAGAATATTGTTTAGAAGTTGCAAGAAGAACATGGGACTTCTTCAAAGAGAATTTGAATGAAAAAAACAACTATCTTCCACCAGATAATTATCAAGAAGATAGAAAAGAAAAAGTGGCACACAGAACCTCTCCAACTAATATTGGACTAGGCCTTTTAGGTGTATGCTCAAGCTATGATTTAGGCTTTATACCAATAGAAAAAGCCATGGATTTAATAGAAAAAATGTTAGAAACAATAGAAAAACTCACAAAATGGAATGGTCATTTATATAATTGGTATAACACTCTAACATTAGAACCATTAATTCCAAGATATGTATCAACAGTGGACAGTGGAAACTTTGTAGGATATTTATATACCTTAAAACAATTTATATTAGAAACTGATGATAAAAGAAAAATAAACCTAGTAAATAAGATTGATAATTTAATTAATAACACAGATTTTGGTAAGCTATATGATTATAAAAAGAGAATCTTTTCAATAGGATTTAATGTTGAAGAAAATAAACTAACAGATTCATATTATGATTTATTAGCATCAGAAGCAAGGCAAACAAGCTTAATTGCAATAGCTAAAAACGATGTACCAGCAAAGCATTGGGGCAGTTTAAGTAGAACGTTAACCACACTAAATAAATATAAAGGTCTTATATCATGGTCAGGAACTGCATTTGAATATTTAATGCCAAATGTAAATATAAAAACTTATGAAGGAAGTTTGCTAGATGAATCTTGTAGATTTATGCTTATGAGTCAAAAAAAATATGCAAAAGAGTTAGGAATACCATGGGGAATTTCGGAAGCGGCATTTAATTTAAGAGACCTAAATAATAACTATCAATACAAGGCCTTTGGAATACCATGGCTTGGACTAAAAAGAGGACTAGAAGAAGATATGGTAGTATCTTCTTATGGAATCTTTTTAAGTTTAATGTATGATGCCAAAGGAGCAATAGAGAACCTAAAAGTTTTAGAAAAACAAGAAATGTATGGAGAATATGGCTTTTATGAATCAATAGATTATACCATATCAAGATTAAAATATGGAAAAATGTATGAGCCTGTAAAAACATATATGGCACATCATCAAGGGCTTATATTACTTTCAATAAACAACCTAATAAATGATAAAATTTTAGTAAAAAGATTTAGCAACAATCCAGAAATTGAAGCAGTAGATATATTACTTCAAGAACGTATGCCAGAAAAAGCAATAATAACAAAGGAAAATAAAGAAAAAGTTCAAAAACTAAAAATAAGAGATTATGAAAATTACACAGAAAAGACTTACACAAAATTAAACTCAACATTTAATACTTCAAACGTAATATCAAATGGAAAATATACTGTAGTAACCAATTTAAAAGGTGTAGGATATAGCAAATTAAACAACTTGCTAATAAATAGGTACAAAGAAACAGCAGACTACAAACAAGGAATATTTTTCTATATCAAAAATCTAAACACAAAACAAATATATTCAAATATACCAAACCAAAGTGGAAAAATAACATTTGCACCAGATAATATTAAATACATTAAAACAGAAGGAAATATAGAAGTAAAAACAAAAATAACAGTAGCTCCAGAAGAACCAGTAGAAATAAGAAGATTAGAATTAACAAATAATGGTAACAATGTAGAAACATTAGAAGTAACAAGTTACTTTGAACCAGTATTGTCAACAAGTATGCAAGATTACGCACACATAGCCTTTAATAATTTATTTTTAACATTTAAAGATGCTGGAAATGGAAGCATTTTGGTAAAAAGAAAAAAACGTGGAGACAAGCAAGTAGACGTATATGCCGGAATAAATTTGTATACAGAATGTGAAACAATAGGAGATGTAGAATACGAAATAGACAAAGAAAAATTCATGGGAAAGGGCAATTTTGACATTCCAGAGGCAATAAAAAAATCAAAGCCATTTTCTAAAAATTTAGGACTAGTTACAGAACCTTGCTTAGCAATCAAAAAAACAGTAAAAATATTGCCAAGTGAAACAGCTACATTAGACTTGGTTATAGTAGTTGGGTATCAAGAGGAAAAAGTAAATAAGTTATTACAAAACTATTCAAATTCAAACACAGTTCAAAAAACTTATGAACTATCAAGAGCAAAAACAGAGGCTGAAACAGTTTATTTAGGACTAAAAGGAGCAGATATTGAAGAATATCAAAAAATGCTGGGACTTTTAATATTCCAAAACCCAATGCGAAAGGAAATACTATCAAACTTACCAAAACGAGTATATTCACAAAGTGAACTATGGAAATTTGGAATATCAGGAGATTTACCAATTCTACTTGTAAAAATAAAAGATGCAAATGATATGCACGTTGTAAGAGATTGCTTAAGAGCAATAGAGTTTTTTAGAAGCAAAAATATAATAGTAGATTTAGTAATCTTAAACGAAGAAAAGAATAGTTATGAACACTTTATAAAATTTGAAGTAGAAAACGAAATACAAAATAAACAACTATCATTTTTAAAAAATATATCTGGAGGAATATTCATTATAAATGAAAAAGAAATAACTAAAGAAGAAAAAGATTTACTAGAATTTACAAGCAATTTAATGTTAAATGCAGCACTAGGAAAAATCGAATTACAATTAAAAGACCTAGAAGAAGAACATGAAGAAAAACAAAAAAATATTGGAGAAGAAGAAAAGAAAATATATGTAAAAAGTGATGAATTAGAAACAATTACAGAAGATTATAGCAACCTAAAATATTATAACGACTATGGAGGATTCACAGAAGATGGATTAGAATACAAAATAAAAGTAAGCACAAATAATAAGCTACCTACTGTATGGAGCAACATTTTGTCAAATCCACATTTTGGAACACTCATAACACAAAACTTAGGAGGCTTTACTTGGAGCCAAAATAGCAGACTAAACAGAATATCAGCATGGAATAATAGCCCCAATATTGATATACCATCAGAAATAATATATATAAAAAATAAAGAAACAGGAGAATACTGGAGTTTATGTGAAAATGTAACACAAAATCCACAAGAATACTATTTAACTTATGGCTTTGGGTATGTAATAGAAAAAACAATAAAAAATCAAATAATACAAGAAATAGAAAGCTTTGTGGCAAAAGAAAATAAAGTTAAAATAAACATTTTAAAACTAAGCAATACATCAGGAGAAAAGAAAATATTAAAAATACTTTACTATATAAAACCTGTTCTAGGAGAAGATGAAATAAAAACAAATGGATATATAAATGTAAACATGGAAAACAATGTTGTAACAGCTGAAAACTTGTATACAGACAGTTTTAAAAATGATATAGTATATTGTGGCAGTAGCGAAAGAATAAAATCATTTACTGGAAGTAAAGAAACATTTATAGATGAGGGAGATATAGAAAATCCTAAGGCAATTAATAAAGTAAATTTAGGAGACGAAAGCGGACTGGGCGAAAATTCATGTATAGCACTTGAAGTAGAAGCGGAACTAAATGGTTATGAAAGTAAAGAAATTGTACTATTTTTAGGAGAAGAGGATAATATATTAAAAGCAAAAGATATGGCATACAAATATTCTAAAATAACAAATGCTAGAGAGGAATTAAACCAAGTAAAGAGATTTTGGTACGAACTATTAACAAGAATACAAGTAAAAACACCACTAGAATCCATGAATATAATGCTAAATGGTTGGACAATTTATCAAACCATAGTTTCAAGGTTATGGGCAAGAACTGGCTACTATCAATCAGGAGGAGCAATAGGCTTTAGAGACCAGCTACAAGATACTTTAGGAATTAAATATATAGAAACTGAGCTGATGAGAAAGCAAATATTAACACAAAGTAGGCATCAATTCATAGAGGGAGACGTAGAACATTGGTGGCATGAAGAAACTCAAAGAGGAATAAGAACAAGATTTTCAGATGATTTACTATGGCTTTGCTATGTTGTAGCTGAATATGTAGAATATACAGGAGACAAAAAATTACTTGAAGAAGAAGAACCATATTTACAAGGAACACCTTTAGAAGAAGGAGTAGACGAAAAGTACGATTTATATGTAGAATCTCAGCAAAAAGAAAGCATATATAATCATTGTATAAGAGCAATAGAAAAATCATTAAACTTTGGAGAAAATGGGCTACCCAAAATTGGTTCAGGAGATTGGAATGATGGATTAAACACAGTAGGAAATAAAAAAAGAGGAGAAAGCGTATGGCTAGGTTTCTTCCTATATGAGGTATTAACAAGATTTATTCCAATTTGTGAAGAAATGAACGATTTAGAAAAGGTAGAAAAATATAACCAAGTAAAAGAACAACTAAAAAAAGCACTAAACCGGTGCAGGTTGGGATGGCAGATGGTTTAAAAGAGCCTTTACAGATGATGGAGAACCAATAGGAAGCATAGAGAATGAAGAATGTAGAATAGATAGTATATCACAAAGTTGGGGAGTAATATCAGGAGCGGCAGATAATGATAAAAAATATATATCAATGGAAGCACTAGAAAATCACTTAATAGATAAGGAAAATGGAATAATAAAACTTTTAGATCCACCATTTAACAAAACAAAAATCGAACCAGGCTATATAAAAGCATATCTACCAGGAGTTAGAGAAAATGGAGGACAATACACACATGCTAGCTGCTGGGCAATAATTGCATTTACAAAACTTGGATTCGGGGACAAGGCTTTAGAATACTATAGAATGATAAACCCAATAGAACATTCAAGAACTAGAGAAACTGCATTAAAATACAAAGTTGAACCTTATGTTATACCAGCAGACATATATGGAGCGGAAAGCCTGGCAGGAAGAGGCGGCTGGACATGGTATACGGGCTCAAGCAGTTGGTATTATAAAGCAGGTATAGAAAATATTTTAGGATTAAAAATAAAAAACAAAATATTAAAAATTGAACCATGTATCCCAAAAGACTGGAAAGAGTATCAAATAAAATATAGATATAAAAATAGCATATATAACATAAAAATAAAAAATGAAAATGGTAAAAACACAGGAGTAGAGAAATTTTATCTAAATGGAAAAGAAGTAGAAGAAAAAGAAATAATTCTAAATGGAGAAGGCGGAATATATGAAGTTGAAATAAAAATGTAAAAATACAGGCAAGAAATACTTGCCTGTAAAAATTAATAAAAGGCAATAAATACATTGCCTTTAAATTAAAGATATTTTTTCAAATCGTCAATATTTTTCTCTTGTAACCTAACAAAATCGGATAATATATTTTTAATTTCATTATCAACAAAAGAATGGTTATTAAATAGCTTTATACCTTTAATTATTCCCATATCATTTCCTTGAATTAAAAGCTCAGATAGCTTTGAATTACTAGTGTCATTAGCAGTATTAAATTGAATTCCCATCCACGACATTGCTTTTAGCATATTAGGGGTATCTTCCATTTGTGCATTATTTTTTACTAACAACTCTTGAGTTCTATCATAAATGTTTTGATATTCATTATGCTGAGTATTTAGCAATTCTTTAAAATCCTTATCTTCAGCCTTTTTTATTATTGTAGAAAGAGAATCCATACCCATTTTAGTATTTTGATTTATTTCTTTCAAAATCTCAATTTCATTATCTTTTTCCATAAAACAAAACCTCCCATAAAGCTAGTATTTACAAAATCCCCAATTATATTACAAATTGCTTATTTTGGCAAAAAATGATATAATATTATTAAATTCCCAAACGGGTAATTTAGAAAGGGTATATTTATGGAAAACACAAAAATCTCTTTGGAGAGACAGGCTATGAAAGCAAGACGGCAGATTAATTTCGTACTTGAAGTGTATGGAAGCAAGAAAACCGTTGAAATGCTTGAGAAAGAAGGCTCAATCGCCATTAAGGTTCTCAAAGAACATAATATTTTCGTTGTTACTCTCAAAGGTAACATAGAAGAAAATTGGTATCGAAACGCTGAACTTCAGGGCAAAATTCTTCATACACTTGAGGACAACTTTAATGTTTGTTTCGAAAAGGGATGGGGAGACTGCATCCAGCTTCAACTTTCTTAGACTGTTAAGCTACAAAGCCCTAAAGGTACTAGTTTAAAAACTGGTACCTTTTTTCTTATAATTTTTATTTAAAATGTATTGACATTAAGAATTAAATAGTATACACTTTAAATGTAAATTTTTTTTAGAAAGAAAAGCACATTGAAATTTGAATAATTAAGGCAAAATATAAGCAAAATATTGCTTGTAAGGCTTACAAACAATAAAATTTCTATGTATAATTAAAAAAAGATTTACAAAAAAAACAAACAACAAAAGTAAAAACTTAAAAATTTTTTAAGGAGGAGAATAGAGAATGAATTTAAAAATAAAAAACAAATCTGGTATAACATTAGTTGCCCTAATTATAACAATAGTGGTAATGTTAATATTGGTGGCAGTAAGCTTAAATATATTAGTAAACAGTAACTTAATAGGGCATGCAGAAAAAACAGGAGATGCGTATGCAGGAGCAATAAAAAATGAAGAAAATTTTGGAAATGATGGAATAACAATAAATGGAGAAAAGTATGCTTCAATAGAAGATTACTTGGAAGGTAAAGTAAAATTACCAGAAATGAAAGCAGGAGAAAAAGCAACCACAGCTTCAAAATATGAAACAGCAGTGATTCCAGCAGGCTTTACAGTATCAGGTGCAGGAACAGAAAAAACAATAGATGGTGGATTAGTAATATACTTAATCGATAAAAAAGATGATGGTACATCATGGACAGAAGAAGAAATAAAAGCAATAGATTGGAGTAATGAAGAAACAGTAGCAGACTTAAGAACAAAATATGACCAATTTGTATGGATACCAATTTCACATACAAAAATAAATGATATGTTCATTTGCCAAGAAAAAGCGGAAGCAAGTGATAAATGCAGTATAACTGTAAAAAACGGAGTTGCAACATGTACAACCCATAACTCAACCAAAATGGCAGGAAGATTATATGCAAAAAATACAGGAGATAAATATAAAGATGCTATAACTGAAACATATACACCAAACAGTGGTTTAAGGGAGCCAGATGTAGTAATTGGAAGTAATGGAACAAGCTATGATGCAGATCCTACTTATTTAGGAAACATAGCAACAGTAACAGGAGATAGTACAAGTTATGCAAATAAAGATAAATTTAAAGAAACATTACAAACAGAATACAATGAAATAGTAAAAAGTATATATAATGCAGAAGGCTTTTGGGTAGGAAGATATGAAACAAGTAATATGACTCAAAATCCAAATACAGCAGTAAAAGTAATAGCTGGAACAAATACAGGAATAAGCAATGTGAATTGGTACTATATGTATGGACAACAAAAAGCATATTCAGTAAATAAAAATTTAGGTGGAATAAAAAGTAGCATGATACTCGGAGCATGCCATGACCAAGTATTAGAGTTTGTGAATACTGAAAACTATAATGTAAAACAAGCTGGAAATGTAGGACACACATCCTCAGAATTTACAACAAAACCATATTTAACAGGAGGAATAGGATATAGCGAAAATTATTCAGGGACAATAGCTTATAATGATGTTTCAAGAAATGTATATGACTTAGAAGGTAATGTTTATGAATGGACTACAGAGTCCATCTCTTCAGCTTATCGAGTTGGCAGGGGTCGGCATTTGCAGCGACAGCAATTCAGCTAGTTATCGTTACCGCAGCTATCCTTCCTCAGCTACACCGCCGGTCGGTAGTCGTTCCGCACTTTATGTAAATCTGTAAGCTTGCAGGCGAATTGGTAATTGAATAAATGATGGTAGTTTTAGGGTAGACTACTAGAAGCTAAGTATTCTTAGCGAACTTTGTACGCTAAGTGAGCGGAAAATTTTTAAAAGACCCAGGAAGGGCTTTTAAAAATTTTCCGCCACTAGTGTGGCGCCAATAGGCGCTTTTTTTGTTGCGTGCGTAAATGTTATCACATTTCTTTCATATATGGTACCTTTTTCTTTTAAAAACTATTGCAAACAAAGAAACTTTATTATATAATTATTCGAGAAATTATGAGTATTATCTGGGAAAAGTCAAATAATATAAGAGAATTATAACATTTTTTAAGGAGTGATTTTAATGGTAAAAAAAGTTGCAATTATTACAAATGGTGGAGATTGTCCAGGATTAAATGCTGTTATTAGAGCAATTGTAAAAACAGCAGAAACAAACGGTGTAGAATGTTATGGATATATAGAAGGATATAAAGGACTATATGAAAATAAATACATTAAGCTAGAATCAAATGGAAGTGCTTCAGGTTTATTACACAGAGGAGGCACAATAATAGGTGCATCAAATAGCACAAATTTATTTAATTTAAAAGTAGAAGAGAATGGACAGACTGTATATAAAGATGTATCAGATATATGTATAGAAAACGTAAGAAAAGCAGGCTTTGACTGTATTTTTACATTAGGTGGAGATGGAACACAAAAGTCAGCAAGAGACTTTTCAGTAAAAGGACTTAATATAATTGGTGTACCAAAAACTATAGACAATGATGTAGCACATTGTGAAATAACATTTGGATATAATACGGCTGTATCTGTTGCAACAGAAGCATTAGATAGATTACATTCAACAGCAGAATCACATCATAGAGTAATGGTATTAGAAGTAATGGGACGTTATGCTGGATGGATAGCACTAGAATCAGCAGTAGCAGGAGGTGCAGATGTTGCATTAATTCCTGAAATACCTTATGACATAAATAGTGTTATTAACAAAATAAATGAAAGAAAAGCAGAAGGTAAAAAATTCAGCATAGTTGTAGTTTCAGAAGGTGCAAAGCCAAAAGATGGAACCATGGTAGTAAAGAAAACATTAGATGATGGCAAAGGCTTAGACAATGTACGTTTAGGAGGTATAGGAGATAAGCTTGCAGAAGATATAGAAAAATTAACAGGAATGGTATCAAGAAATACAACACTTGGATATGTACAAAGAGGAGGAACTCCAACAGCATTTGACAGAGTTCTATCAACTAAATATGGATATAAAGCAATGGAATTAGCTCTAGAAGGCAAATTCAATGTATTAGTAACACTAAAAGGAGGAAAACTTGGATCTGTTCCATTAGAAGAAGTTGTTGGAAATAACAAAGAAATTGGAGCACGTTCAGGAGGAACAGAAAATACAAATATTAAAACAATAAAAATGGATGACGATTTAATAAAAGTTGCACGAAACTTGGGAATATGTTTAGGAGACTAAAAGTAAATTATAAAATGACTAGAAAGGAAAGTTATATTGAATAGAGAAGAAATAATCAATAATGTAAAAAATATAATTCTACAAAAAGTACAAGTAGAGGCTATTGTGCTCTTTGGAAGTTATGCAAGAGGAGACGAAAGGCAAGACAGTGATATAGATATAGCAATTAAACCTAAAAAATTTATGGATAAAAATGAAATGATAGAACTTCAAAATGCAATAGAAGATGAAATAGATTTAGATGTACATTTAATCAACTTATATACAATAGAAGAAGATTTTAAATATGATATACTTATTACAGGAAAACTCTTATATGTTGAAGATAACTTGAAATTTTGGAATTATATGTTTAAAACATTTAGTGATTATTTAGAATTAAATGAAGATAGAAAAACAATAATAGACGCCTTAAGAGAAGGAGGAACGCTATATGGAAAATGAATTAGTCATATTAAATAAATATAGTATAATTGAACGTTGTATAAATAGAATAAATGAAATATATAACAATAATCCCACAAATTTAGAAAACTATGATAAGCAAGATGCAATAGTATTAAATTTACAAAGGGCGTGTCAAGCTGCCATAGATTTAGGAATGTATGTAATAAAAACAAGAAAACTTGGTATTCCACAATCTAAAAAAGGCACATTTACAATTTTAGAGGAAAACAAAGTAATAACAAGTGAAATGGCCGAAAGAATGAAGGGTGTACTAAGATTTAGAAATATTGCAATACATGAATACCAAGAATTAGATATACAAATAGTAAAAGATGTTATAGAAAATCATTTAGAAGATTTAGAAGAATTTGCTCGTGAAATTTTAAAACAATGCAAGAGAGGGGAATAAAAAATGATTAATTTTAAAGAAAAAATAGCAAAAGAAATAGCTTCTGTAACAAATTTGGATGAAAAAGAATTAGCAACATATATTGAAATTCCACCCAATAGCGACTTAGGAGATTTTGCATTTCCATGCTTTAAACTAGCAAAATCACTACGAAAAGCACCACCTGTGATTGCAAACGAAATAAAAGAAAACATAAAAATAGATGAAAAAATCATAGAAAAAATAGAAATAGTTGGTGGGTACTTAAACATATATATTAATAAAGAAACATTAGTAGAAAGCGTTTTAAAAGAAGTCGCAGATAAAAAAGAAAAATATGGTTCTAGCGATATTGGACAAAATAAAAATGTAGTAATAGATTATTCTGCACCAAACATTGCAAAGCCATTCCATATTGGACACTTACGTTCAACAGTAATAGGAGGAGCTTTATATAAAATATATAACTTTTTAGGATACAACAGTGTAGGAATTAACTATTTAGGAGACTGGGGCCTACAATTTGGTAAGGTAATGGCTGGATATGATATGTGGAAAGATGAGTACGATTTTTCAAAAAGCGAAATTCAGGCCATACTAAAAATATATGTAAGATTTTGCCAAGAAGAAAAAGAAAACCCTGAATTAACAGAAAAGGCAAGAGAGTATTTCAAAAGACTAGAAGATGGAGCTGAAAAAGAAGTAAAAACTTGGAAATGGATAAGAAAAATAAGCCTAGAAAACTACCAGAAAACATACAATTTATTAAACTCAAAATTCGATTCATATAATGGCGAATCATATTATAATGATAAAATGGAACCAATAGTTGAAGAATTAAGAAATAAAGGCTTACTAAAAGAATCAGAGGGAGCACAAGTAGTTGATTTAACAGAATATGATATGCCACCATGCATAATAATTACATCAGCAGGAACAACAATATATGCAACAAGAGATTTAGCTTCTCTAAAAGACAGAATAAATACATACAATTTTGATAAAGCAATATATGTTGTAGGAAACGAGCAAAGACTACACTTTAAACAAGTTTTCAAAGTGCTAGAACTAATGGGTTACCCAGAATATGCAGCAAAATGTGAGCATGTACCATTTGGGTTAGTTGTAGATAAAACAGGAGAAAAAATAGGCTCAAGAAAAGGAAACTCAGTATTCTTAGAGGATATATTAAAAGAAGCAATTCAAAAAGTAGAAAAAATAATAGATGAGAAAAATCCAAATCTAGAAAACAAAGAAGAAGTTGCAAGAAAAGTTGGTGTAGGAGCAATAATCTTTAATGATTTATCAAATAGTAGAATAAAAGATGAGATATTTGATTGGGATATGTTACTAAACTTCCAAGGAGAAACAGGACCATACATTCAATATATTTATGTACGTACGAGAAGTTTAATTGAAAAAGCAGGATATATTCCACAAATAGAGAATATAAACTTTAGTGTGTTAAAGGAAAAAGAAGCAATAGAAACAGTAAAATTATTGTACAACTTTAATGAAGTGGTTCAAAATGCAGCAGACAAAAATGAACCATCAGTTGTAGCAAGATACTTAATAGACGTAGCACAAAACTTCAGTACATTTTACAATGAACATAAAATAATAACAGAAGACAAAGCACTCCAAGATGCAAGATTAGCTCTAACATACTGCGTAGGAACTGTGCTTAAAACAGGCGTAACATTACTTGGTATGGAGATGCCTGACAAAATGTAATTAAATAAGGAGGAATTTTAATGAAAGCAATCGAATTAAAACACCCACTAATTGAACACAAGCTAGCAATATTAAGAGACAAAAAAACAGGAACAAAGGAATTTAGAGAGATAATTTCTGAACTAGGAGAACTACTTTGCTATGAGGCATTAAAAGATGCAAAAATGTATGAAACAGAAATTGAAACACCAATGGAAAAAATGAAAACAAGGAAAATCAACGAAGATAATTACGCATTTGTACCAATTTTAAGAGCAGGAACAGGAATGTTAGACGGAATAATAAATATGGTACCAAACGCAAAAATAGGCCATATAGGAATGTACAGAGATGAAGAAACATTTAAACCAAATGTATACTTCTTCAAAGTACCAAAAGACATAGAAAAAAGAGAAGTTTTAATATTAGATCCAATGCTTGCAACAGGAGGTTCTGGACTAGATGCAATAGAATTACTAAAAGAAAAAGGCGTAAAAAAGATGAAATTCTTATGCATAATAGCTGCACCAGAAGGAATAAAAGCAATAGAAGAAAAACACCCAGATGTTCAAATATATACCACTTCAATAGACAGACAACTTAATGAACATGCCTACATATTACCAGGTCTAGGAGACGCAGGAGACAGAATTTTTGGAACAAAATAAAAAGTAAAATAAAATTACAAATTGCAAAAATACAATTTGTAATTTTTTATTATAGACAAAAGCAAATAATAACATAACTTGCTATATTATGCCTTTAGAATTTTAAAACATAAATCACAAATTTTTTTTATCCACCTATTGATAAATGTTACAAAATAAGGTATAATATAACAGAAATAAAACAGATTTATTACAAGAATATTAAATTAATGTTACATTTTAGTTAATACTCTTGACATATCTAAAAAAACGAATAAAATATATGTAGACAAATTAGTTAGAGGAATTATATGAGGGTAATTAGTGGAAGTGCTAGAGGTAAAAAATTAGTTTCACTTGAAGGAAATAATACAAGACCAACTCTAGACCGAGTGAAGGAATCTTTATTTAATATTTTACAGTTTGATATAGCAGACAAAGATGTATTAGACTTATTTGCAGGTAGTGGAGCTATTGGAATAGAAGCAATAAGCAGAGGTGCTAAATCAGCTACATTTTGTGATAATTCACCAGAGGCAATAAAAATAATAAAAACCAATATTGAAAATACAAGAAGTACAGAAAAGGCAACAGTTTTAAATAAGGATTATTTGCAGGCTTTAAAATATTTATCAGCAAATAATAAAAAGTTTGACATTATATATTTGGACCCTCCATATAAAACAGAGTTCGCAAATATTGCAATAAAAGAAATAATAGATTTAAACTTATTATCAAAAGATGGAATTATAATTTTAGAAACAGACGATATTGAAAAAGAAAAATTAATCCAAAGGGAAAAAATAGAGATTTTTGATAAGAGAAAATATGGGCGAGCTATACTCATATTTATTCGAAAGGAGTAAAACATGGAGATTTTTACATTATTAGAAACACTAGAAGATATATTAGAAAGAAGTAAATCTGTACCTTTTACAGAAAAAGCAATAGTAGATAAAGAGGAAGTTCTTGAAATAATAAAAGATATAAGATTAAAACTTCCAGATGAATTAAAACAAGCTAAATGGATTAAAGAAGAGAGAGCTCGTATACTTGATGAGGCACAAAAAGAAGCAGATGGAATTGTAAGAGAAGCTGAAAATAGAATAATATCAATGATAGATGAACATGAAATTACAAGAAAAGCTTATGAACAAAAAGCTGAAATAATTGAAACTGCCAATGAAATGTCTAGAGAAATTACAAAAGGAACAAAAGACTATGCAGATGGCATTTTAGAAGACTTAGAAAAAGCAATAAACAATGTAAATGGTGCAATAAATGAAGCTTTAAAGACAATAGAGCAAAATAGAAGTGAACTTAAATAAATAGCTAAAAGTCAGAAGTTTTATTCTGGCTTTTTATTAAATGAAAGGATATAATTATGGGAAGAAAGAAAAAGAAACAAAAAAACAATTTAGATATACAAGTAGTAGTGTTATTTATTATAAGTGCTGTACTTGCCTTTTTAATATATGGAAAACCAGGATATATTGGACAAAATATAATACCATACTTAGAATATGCAATAGGCTGGGTAGAATACTTGCTACCAATAGCTATATTTGCTGCTGCTGTTGATTTAGCATGTGAGCAAGACAAGAAAAAAACAACAGTAAAGGTTGCTCAATACTTAATTTTTGTACTTGCTATATCAATTATAATAACAACTCTAAATGGAGATACAGGAATTATAGGAAGAACAATAACAGAATACATAATAGGCTTAGTTGGAAAAGCTAGTGCAATAATTATTTCCTTAGGAGTTATAGCAATTCTTTCAATATTTATGTTTGGAATAAAACCAGCGGACAAGGTAAAAGAAATTGTTGAAGAGAGAAAAGAAAAAAATATAGGAAAAAAAGAAATAAGCGGAAGAAACAGAGTAAGAACCATAGAAGAAATAGAAGATAATAAAGAACCTGTAATTTCCGGTTTTAAAGAAAATATAGAAAAACTTAAAGAAAAACAAAAAAGCAAAAAAGAGTTAAAAGAATTAGAACGAAAAGAATCAGAAATATTAGATAATCAAATAAGCATAAATATGGGAAATGAACAAGCAGGATTATTTAAAAAGCAGGAAGAAACAAAAGAAGATAAATCAAAAGAGGTCTTAACACTAGAACATACACTGACAGTTGAAGACCAAAATTATGAATTCCCACCAATAGAATTCTTAAATGAGGGCAAACCTACCGCAAAAAACAGTAAAAAAGCAATTACAGATACAGCAAGCAAATTACAAAGAACATTACACAGCTTTGGTGTTGCTGCAAAAGTTGAAAATGTTTCAGTAGGACCAACAATTACACGTTATGAATTAAAACCAGCAGAAGGCGTAAGAGTAAGCAAAATAGCAAATTTAGCAGATGATATTGCATTAAATTTAGCAGCAGAAAGCATAAGAATTGAAGCCCCTATACCAGGTAAACAAGCAGTAGGAATAGAAATTCCAAATAGAGAAAAAGACATGGTTGCATTAAGAGATATTATAGGAGACAAAAAATTCCAAGAAGCAAAATCAAAATTAGCATTTGCAGTTGGACGTGATGCAGCAGGAGAAACAATCGTTGCAGATATTGCAAAAATGCCACACGTGCTTATTGCAGGAAGTACAGGTTCAGGAAAGAGTGTATGTATCAACACATTAATTACAAGTATTATATACAAAGCAAAACCAAGTGAAGTAAAACTTGTAATGGTAGATCCTAAAGTAGTTGAACTTTCAGTATATAATGGAATTCCACATTTACTTATACCAGTAGTTACAGATCCTAAAAAGGCAGCAGGAGCACTTCAATGGGCAGTACAAGAAATGGTAAATAGATACCACTTATTTGCAGAAAAAAATGTAAGAGACATATCAGGATATAATGAAGCACTAGAAAAAGAAGGAATAGAAGAAAAATTACCACAAATTGTAATAATAATAGATGAGCTTGCAGATTTAATGATGGTAGCAGCAAAAGATGTTGAAGACGCAATTTGTAGATTAGCACAAATGGCAAGAGCTGCTGGAATGCACTTGGTAATAGCAACACAGAGACCTTCTGTAGACGTAATCACAGGTGTAATTAAAGCAAATATCGCAAGTAGAATTGCATTTGCGGTAACATCAGGTGTAGACTCAAGAACAATAATTGATTCAATAGGTGCTGAAAAATTACTTGGAAAAGGAGATATGCTATTCTATCCATCAGGTACAATAAAACCACAAAGGGTACAAGGTGCATTTATATCTGACAGCGAAGTTGAAAAAATAGTAACATTCTTGAAAAACAATGGTGGCCCAGTATATAGTGATGATATATTAGAAAAAATTGAAAAGGCAAATTCAACAGATCAAGAATTAGATAGCGAAGAAGATGATGAAACAGATGAATTCTTAATGGATGCAATAGATATGGCAGTTAATATGGGACAAATATCAGCATCTGGACTACAAAGAAGATTCAAAATAGGATATACAAGAGCAGGAAGAATAATAGACCAAATGGAAGCAAGAGGGTTAATTTCAGGTTATGAAGGAAGTAAACCTAGAAAAACTCTAATAACAGAAGATAGATGGCAAGAATTAAAAATGTCAAAACCAACAATGGGAGAAATAAAGGAAGCAGGACAAAAATTAGTTGAAATGAATGGAAACACATCTTCATCAACTGATAATGAATAATATTTATACAAAGAACGACTTTTAAGGTCGTTCTATTGTATATGAAAAGGAGCAATAATAATGGCAAAAACGGTAGCATTTTATACCTTGCGGATGTAAGGTCAACCAATACGAAACAAATGCAATAGCACAAAAATTCATTGAAAAAGGCTATACAAAAGTTGAATTTGATGAAAAGGCAGATATATATATTATAAATACTTGCACAGTAACAAGCATGGCTGATAAAAAATCAAGACAAATTATAAGACAAGCCAAAACACATAACAAAAACGCTATAGTAGTTGCAACAGGCTGCTATGCACAGGTAAGCAAGGCAGAACTTGAAAAAATAGAAGAATTAGATATAATCGTTGGAAATACTGAAAAAAATAACATAGTTAAAATAGTGGAAGAATATTCAAATAGCAAAGAAGAAGAAGTGGGCAAAATAGAAGAAGAAAAAGAATTTCAAGACTTTGGAACAGTAACATATACAGAAAAAACAAGAGCAGTTATAAAAGTACAAGATGGCTGTAATAATTTTTGCTCATATTGCATAATACCTTATGCAAAGGGAAGAGTAAGAAGCAGAAAACCAGAAAGTGTAATTAAAGAAGTAAAAGAAATAGTAAAAGAAGGAATAAAAGAGGTTGTGATAACAGGAATACATGTTGCTTCTTATGGTAAAGATTTTGAAGATGGAACAAGACTGATAGATTTACTAGAGCAAATAAATAAAATTGTAGGATTAAAAAGAATTAGACTTGGCTCATTAGAACCAAATTTAATAACTCCAGAATTTGTTGAAAGATTAGGCAATGTAGATAAAATATGTGACCATTTCCATTTATCACTTCAAAGTGGATGTGACGAAACTTTAAAGAGAATGAACAGAAAATATACAACACAAGAATTTGAAAATGGAGTAAAATTATTAAGAAAAAAATTCCCTGAAGTAGCATTAACAACCGATATTATTGTAGGTTTTCCAGGGGAAACAGAAGAAGAATTTAATACAACTTATAAATTTTTAAGCAAAATAAAATTTAGCAAAATGCATGTGTTCAAATACTCACAAAGAAAGGGAACAGTTGCAGCAAAAATGAAAAACCAAGTAAATCCACAAATAAAGGAAGAAAGAAGTAACAAATTAATAGAGCTATCAAATAAAAACGAAATAGAATTCTTAGATAATAATTTAGGAAAAGAGCTAGAAGTATTATTTGAAACAAAAACACAAAATGGATATACTGAGGGACATACAACAAACTATATAACAGTAAAAAGTAAAGGCGAAAATCTTGAAAACACAATAAAAAGAGTAAAAATTTCAAAACGTGAAAACCTAGAATTAATAGCAGAATAGAAAAAAATGTAACAATTTTGTAACAATTTTGTAAAGAAAATGTTAAATTTTTCTTTACAAAAACTATTGATTATTGTAGAAAAATGTAGTATAAGTTTATAAGAAGATATAGAGATTAAACAATAAAATATTACTAAAGAAGAAAATCTCAAATACTTTAAAAGGGAGGAAAGAATAATGAGTGAAGTATCAAAATTTATTCCAATGGAAAATAGTGGTGAGACAGTAAGAGAGAATGCAGGAACAGTAGGAAGTAATGTAGCTGGAGCAGAAAACTCTGCTTTTAAGGTATGTACAAATAATAAAAACCTACCAGCAAAACCATCATCAATGTGGAATAAATTAAAAGGAATTTTCTGTTACGAAATAAAAGTTGAATTAACACCATATCAACAAAAAATTGAAGATGAAATAAACGAATTCCTACATCAAGAAATAACATGGGAAGGATTCAAAAACTTCTTATTTCAAGATGTAAATATAACATTTGGAAAAGATAAAAAGAAGTAAAATAAAAAAACGGTGTTTAGCCGTTTTTTTTTATTTGTCAAATTGCTATTGACATAATGGCGTAAAAAAGTGTATAATATATAAGTACATGGGGATGTATTTTGGCTTCGACGGTATTTTTGAAATATAAATAGCGAGTAGTGGATGGTTGCTTTGGCCACTATAAAAAAGCAAATTAAATTTAAACGCTGATAATGAATTAGCATACGCTGCCTAAGTTTGGCACGTCGTTTTACCATAAAGCCTACTGTTATGGATAAAGCGTCGACTAAAGTAGGAAACAAAATTGTTCTTCGCCTTAAGAACAATGGGTAATAAAAGGCTACCTTAGAATTTAAGCGTGTTTATTTGCAAGAATTCAAGGGAAGTTTAAATAATAAACTACACTCGTAGAAGTTTATATGGATAGAATATTGGACGAGGGTTCGACTCCCTCCATCTCCACCAAAAGTATTTACTAATTAATTTAGAATAATAAAAAAAGAGCAATTTTTATTGCTCTTTAATTTCTGGTAGCGAGAAGTGGATTCGAACCACCGACCTGTCGGGTATGAACCGAATGCTCTAGCCAACTGAGCTATCTCGCCATGAACTATTCTATTATACATAAGTTTACAGCATTTGTCAAGGAATTTTTTAAAAAATTATTTTTTCTTTTTAACTTTAGGTATAATTATGTTATTTTTATCTTCTTTTGGGTTAGGTTTAGCAACATTAAGGTGCTCATAAACAGGCGAAATATCCAAATTTTCACCATTCTCATCCATAACAACTTCAATATCATTATTTTCACTCATTAAAATCACCTAGGATGATAATAGCATAAAATGAAAAATATGTCAACAAATTTGCAAATTAAATTAAATTAAACTACTTGAAATTTGATGCTATTAATAGTATAATAATTAATAGTTGAATTTAATTATGTTTTAAAAAGAAACCAGTAATAATTTTGCAGTTACAATAAAAGAGAGGTAGTGGCTGCTGCAAACTGCCAGTATGCAAGATTATGAATTACAATTCTTATAGTAATTAACGTGTAGCTACGAACAGCTATAATAAGGTATAAGGAAACTTATATAAATAAAGGTGGTACCACGAGTTAAATCGTCCTTTGGGGCTGATTTAGCTCGTTTGTTTTAAATAAAAAAGGAGGAAAATTTATGACATTATTTGAAGATTTAAAATGGAGAGGGCTTATAAAAGATATTTCTAGCCCAGAACTAGAGGAAAAATTAAATAAAGGAGGAATGACCTTTTACATAGGAACAGATCCAACAGCTGATAGTTTGCATGTTGGGCATTTATCAAGTTTCTTAATTTCAAAAAGATTAAAAGATGCGGGACATCATCCAATTTTACTAGTAGGTGGAGGAACAGGCATGATAGGAGATCCAAGACCTACAAAAGAAAGAGCAATGATTTCTAAAGAACAAGTAAATCATAACTTTGAAGAACTAAAAAAACAGGTTGAAAAAATATTTGGATTTGAAGTTGTAAATAACTATGATTGGATAAAAGATATAAATGTATTAGACTTTTTAAGGGACTATGGTAAGTTTTTCAACATAAACTATATGTTAGATAAGGATATAATTAGAAGAAGACTAGACTCAGGAATTACATATACAGAGTTTTCATATATGATTCTACAAGCATTAGACTTTAAATACCTACATGAACACAAAGGAGTAAACCTACAATGTGCAGGTTCAGATCAGTGGGGAAATATCACTGCTGGAATAGATTTAATTAGAAAATCTACAGGAGATGAAGTTTACGGATTTACAATGCCACTTGTAACAGATTCACAAGGACATAAATTTGGAAAAAGTGAAGGAAATGCTTTGTGGCTAGATAAAGAAAAAACATCAAGTTATGAGTTATATCAATTCTTTGTAAATGTTGAAGATTCAATGGTTATAGACTACTTAAAAATTTATACTTTCCTATCAAAAGAAGAAATAGAAGAATTAGAAATAAAAAATAAAGAACATCCAGAGTTAAGAGAGGCACATAAAGCACTAGCAAGAGAAATAATTACATTTTTACATGGAAAAGAAGAATATGATAAAGCAGTAGATTTAGCAGACCATTTATTTAATAATAAATTTAATGATTTATCTAAAAAAGATATTGAAGCTTTATTTAAAGGACAGGAAATTAAAGAAGTTGAAGTAGGTTTAAATATTGTAGATTTACTTTTAAATATGGAAATAGTAAAAAGCAAAAGAGAAGCAAGAGAATTTATACAAGCAGGAGCAATTTCAATAAAT
>UMCG01050254.1_pt1 | contig 23119 bp, 21 predicted proteins | sample 1964181 | NCBI WGS metagenome assembly UMCG01 (sample SAMEA4835963, study PRJEB28245) | human gut metagenome | biome: gut microbiome; material: fecal sample | place: Denmark | collected 2008 | reverse complement strand
CTTCTGTATCATATTAGGCGCGTAGTTGCGGATTTGAGGTCATACAGATTAAGTTCGTTTGATATTCTTCCGTCTGCATCGTGCCGGGGTCAGACTGCTACCACACCTGCGATGTGCGGATGCGGGTCATAATTCACCAGTTCGAAATCCTCGAATTTGAAATCGAAGATACTTTTCACATCCGGGTTGATTTTCATCTGCGGCAACGGACGCGGTTCGCGGGACAGTTGCAGTTTTACCTGTTCCAGATGATTCAGATAGATATGTGCGTCACCGAATGTATGAACGAAGTCTCCGGCCTTCAATCCCGTCACCTGCGCTACCATTTGCAGCAACAGTGCGTATGAAGCAATGTTGAAAGGCACGCCGAGGAAAATGTCGGCGCTGCGTTGGTAAAGTTGGAGGCTCAGTCGTCCGTTCGCTACGTAGAACTGGAAAAAAGCATGACAGGGAGGGAGGTTCATATTATTCAAATCCGCTACGTTCCATGCGCTGACAATAATCCGGCGTGAGTCCGGATTTTGTTTGATCGTCTCTATCGCTTCGCTGATCTGGTCGATGAATCCGCCGTTGTAGTCGGGCCACGAACGCCATTGGTAGCCGTAGATATGTCCCAGATCACCGTTTTCGTCCGCCCATTCGTTCCAGATGCGGACGCCGTGTTCTTGCAGGTATTTCACGTTCGTGTCTCCTTGGAGGAACCACAGCAATTCATATATGATTGATTTCAGATGTAATTTCTTGGTGGTGAGACAGGGAAAGCCGTCGTCGAGGTTGAAGCGCATTTGGTGACCGAACACGCTGATCGTTCCGGTACCGGTGCGGTCGCTTTTCTCCGTGCCTTCAGTCAACACACGGTTCAGTAAATCGAGATATTGTTTCATAATGAGTAAATTATCAAAGCGTTAATGCATTTGCAAGGCTGTGCTTAAAAGTCGGTATCCTCTCCAATCCCCTCTTTCGGGAAGGAGGAGAGTTTGGGATACTATTGGCTTTTTAGTCATCCTCTTTGTGCAAAATTACAAAAATGGCGTGAATAAATTAGCAAACCAGCCGACGAACTTCTTCCATGGCGAGCGCTTTTTCCAAAATTCCGGTGTCAACTGTGTGCAGTGCTCGATGTCGTTGCGGAACATGGTGTTCAGTTCCGCCGTTGTCTTCTTGTCGAAGATGAAAGCGTTCGTCTCGTAGTCGTAACGGAGGCTGCGGCTGTTCAGGTTGGCGGTGCCGACGGTGCAGAACAAGTCGTCGATCATCATTATTTTAGAATGGTGGAATCCTCCGTTGTACATATAAACTGTTGCCCCCCGTTTCATCAACTTATGCAACTTGTAAAGTGCGGCATCCGGCGTGAAAGGGATGTCGGAGGCGGACGAAACCATAATTGTTACGTTCACTCCCCGGTCGATTGTCCGGTTGAGCGCTTTTTTGATAGAAGAAGTCGGCACGAAATAAGGATTGACGATATGTACGTTTTTTTGTGCCGAGTAGATCGACATGGCGTATGCATGGCTCAGCATACGGCTGTTTTTCTTCGGAGTGCGGTCTACGATAGCGACAACGATATTTGTACTGTCTTCATGTTGAGGGAAATAAATTTCCCCACCGATGTTCTGCTTGGTTTCTTTGTTCCAGATTGTAAGGAAAATCTCCTGCAAATCGTTCACCGCATCGCCTTCAATGCGCATGTGCATATCGCGCCATGTACCGATTTTGGGTAGTCCATTGATGTAATAGTCGGCGATGTTCATGCCGCCGGTATAAGCAATTTCTCCGTCGATTACGACAATCTTCCGGTGGTCGCGGTGGGCGGCGTGGTTGATATAAGGGAAAGTGAACGGGTCGAACTTGACGATTTCAATCCCTTGTTCACGGATTTTCTTGAGATGTCTTTTTTTGAGCGGCTGGTTGTTCGACCAGTTGCCGAAAGCGTCGAACATTGCCCGCACTTCGACACCTTCTTTTACTTTTTCGGCGAGAAGGGCGAATAAGGCGTTGGCGATAGAGTCGTTTCGGAAGTTGAAATATTCCAGATGCACGTGGTGCTTGGCCTGACGGATTGCTTCAAACAAGTCGATAAACTTTTCCCGCCCGCTTTTCAGCAGTTTCACTTTATTATTATCGGAGATAGGTATACCCGATTCCTCTAAAAAATGCAGTACAAGGGAATCACTCGTGAGTCCGATAGAATCCCGGGGGTGGGTCATCAAACTGTCGATGACGCTTGCCTGGGCACGCAATAAAGGCAGGAACAGGAATAAAATGAATATACGTAATTTCAAAACTTTTCTCTCTATTTTAGTTTACAGAGCAACAAAGATACAACATCTATGTTTGGGCTAATCGGGGACAAAGGGTAGATTTATTATTGTTTAACACTCGGATAGCTTTATTAGTAAGGGAAAAATTAAGAGGAAGATAATGGGGACTGATTAAACAGTCGATAGTATCATCTTAACATTTCCGTACCGCCTATGCCAATGAAGCTACTTTTCTCGCAGCCATAAACAGTAGCACTACACTTGCGATAATGATTGATTTCGGGTCGAGACTTGTTGTTCCATGATTAATCATGCCGATGAATACCTCCCGAATCGTTCCCCATGCAGCTTCCGGTCCACCTAAGGAGACGAAAAGTACGGCTCCCACAGCCATGACGAAGGCGTTCCAAATGCGTGCCAGCCGATTGCTGCGGTCGGGTAGGTGGTGCATGACACGGCGGCTGAATCCCTTGTCCGCTATCTCCTGCCTGTTTTCGGTAAAGAAGTCGCGCAAGAGTTTATCATTGTCTATTTCTGTCATAACCATTTTGTTTTAAGTACGTTGCTAATTTATCTTTTCCACGCGACAGGTGGCTTTTCACCGTTCCTGCCGGTATTCCGGTAATACCTGCGATCTTGTCAATGCTTAAATCTTCCATATAAAACAAGGTGATGCAGGTTCGTTCCACATCTTTTAGCGTTTTGAGCGACTGGTAGACATCCATTTTCTGCCCGACGTTTTCTTGTTCGGTACTGTTAATGGCATCTATTTCCGTTGTGTCCAAGCCGGCCATTTCTTTCCGGCTGCGAATATAATCATAAAAAACATTATAGGCAATGCGGTAGAGCCACGTTGAGAAACTCGACAGATTGTGGAAAGAAGAGAGATTGGTATATGCCTTGATGAATGTATCCTGCGCCAAATCGTCACTCAATTCGCTGTCGCCGCAAGTCAGGTTGAGAAAGAACCGCCGCACGGGCGACTGGTATTTCTTCACTAACTGGTCGAAGGCCCTAGTGTTTTTGAACACTACGACCTGTGCGACTAGCGATATATCGTTGAGTTGGCTCATTTATTTTCGTCGCTCTTTTCTCCGTTTCTTTCTTCCTGCTGCGTTGCCGAAGGGGCGGCTGTGTCGATGTCCCTTTTCCGGGAAACGTTCATCCGGAAAGGATCAACATCATCTGTTTTCTGTTGTTTGCTGCCTATTATCCATTGGCCGATGCCCATAAACATGATAAGCAGTCCGATTGCTCCGATTCCGAACTCTCCGGTGATCGCCCAGAGGAAGATGAAAAGTCCAATCCCTGTAAAGGTGTTTTTGATGCCTTGTGAGCGTTGGTCGGCCGGCCGGTTTTCGCGGATAAAGTTTTCCGGCAGCGGTTGTCCGGCTGCAATGGCCTGTTCGGCAAGGCGGTAACGGGCTTTCCGGTTCTTGTAGCGGAAGAAAAAGATTACAAACAAGATAAATACGGGCAGTCCGAAGACGGCGACGATTGCGATAATAGAGATCAGGATCCCTTCGCTGATCGTGTCGCTGAGGTTGCCGAAGGGAAGGTCGTTGTCATCCGATTCGAAGGTAAAACCAACTTTTCCGTGGCTGCTTCCGGAGGAGCTGACACTGTTTGCGTCCTTGCCCGCCGTTGTATCTACGCCGATCACCGTCACTGTTGTGTTGGATTCATCCGCCTTGGTGTCTGTCTTTTTCGAAAGGGTCACTTTCACATTTTCGGTAGAATCCTTCTCAATGCTACTCTGTTTTTGTGCATTAATTACTGTCGAAGTGGTGAATGCGAGCAATAATGCTATTAGAATTTGTTTCATATTTGTTATTTTTTAATTTGTTTCTTTGTCTGTTAGACGCAGTTAGTATCCGAGAAAGTTGCAAAGAGACGAAATATTTTTGATATTTGCGCAAATTAATAAATGAAAATGAATTTACCCGCTTCTTTTACAGAATATACCCGCGCTTTGTTGGGCGTCGAAGAATACGAAAAACTGGTTTCCGCCTTGCAGCAGGAACCTCCCGTGAGCATTAGGCTGAATCGGTTGAAAGTTCATCGGCTGAAAGTGGAAAATGCTCTATCGGTTCAACCTCCCTGGTCTTCGGAGGGAATCTACCTCGACGAACGGCTCACTTTTACATTCGACCCGTTGTTTCATGCAGGGTGTTATTATGTGCAGGAGGCTTCTTCGATGTTCGTGGAACAGGTGCTCCGGCAGCATGTCACGAAGCCGGTGGTGATGCTCGACCTTTGTGCCGCTCCGGGAGGGAAATCGACCCATGCTCGTAGTGTGTTGCCCGAAGGTAGTTTGCTGGTTGCCAACGAGGTAATCCGGAACCGGTCGCAGATTTTGGCGGAGAACCTGACGAAATGGGGACATCCGGATGTGGTGGTTACGAATAACGACCCGGCTGATTTTTCGGCTTTGCCTTCTTTCTTTGACGTTATTCTGACAGATGTGCCTTGCTCCGGCGAAGGGATGTTCCGTAAAGATCCGGTGGCCGTTGAAGAATGGAGTCCGGAGAATGTGGAAATTTGCTGGCAACGGCAACGGAGGATTATTGCGGACATTTGGCCGAGTCTGAAGCCCGGAGGCATTCTTATATACAGTACCTGTACATATAACACGAAAGAGGACGAAGAAAATGTCCGTTGGATTCAGCAGGAATTTGGGGCGGAATCGTTGGCGGTAGATATTCGGGAAGAGTGGAATATCACAGGAAATCTGCTGTGCGGCGAATCGGCTTCCGTATATCACTTTTTCCCGCATAAGACGAAGGGTGAAGGCTTTTTCTTGTCCGTACTCCGCAAACCGGAAACGGCAGGGGAGGACAGTTATGCCGATTATTATTCGTTTCCGAAAGGAAAATCCGCTGGGAAAAAAGGTAAGAAAGGTGGGGGAGCCTCTTCTTCGCCTGTCTCCAAGGAAAACATGGCAACGGCCGGAAAATGGCTGCATGATGAGTGTGCCGGAAAGTACGTCTTGTCGGCAGAAGGTGCTGAAATACACGCGTTTCCTCAGCAATGCGTAGCCGAACTGGCTGCCATGAAACAACATTTGCGGGTGGTGCAGGCAGGCGTTTCGGTTGGCGAGGTGAAAGGAAAAGATCTGATTCCCGCCCATGCCTTGGCCATGAGTGCCCTTCTTCTGCGGCAGGATGTTTTTGCAACCGAGGCGGTGAGTTATGAACAAGCAATCGCTTATTTGCGGAAAGAGGCTGTCACTTTGCCGGCGACAGCCCCTCGCGGGTATGTTTTGCTCACTTATCGAAATATTCCTCTGGGTTTTGTGAAGAATATCGGCAACCGGGCTAATAATCTTTATCCGCAGGAATGGCGTATCCGTAGCGGGTATTTGCCGGAAAAGATCCGCGTGTTGTAAAGGCCGGATAAGGCCTACAACTTACTTTTGTAAATCCGTGCCATTGCTTTCTGATATTGGTTTTCGAGTTGCAGATAGTTCTGGTGGCTCTGGTAGATGACGGATACTTCTACGAAATACTCTATCATGCTGATTTGTCCTCCGGTGAGTGCCTGTTTCAGCAATGCCAAGTCCTGTTGCGACCGGAACGTCTTTTTATATTCTTCCATGGAGTTATGCAGTGCTTTGGCTTCACGATAGAGCTGTGACAATTCGGATTCAACTTGCAACGTGGCATTTTCTTTTTGCAGGTCGATGTTCAAAGCTTGTGCTTTCGCAATCTTCACCTTGTTCCGGTTTTCGAAAAGAGGGAAAGAGAAGCCGACTACTACCCCGTTGAAAGGTGTGCCCGTTTCTGTGTTCCGGCGATATCCCAGTTCCAGTTTCGGCAACCACTGCGATTTGTTGACCGCTATTTGTTTCCGGGCAACGAGGCTTTCGTTGCCGAGCGCCATGAGGGTACGGTCGGCAGAGAGCACTTCCGATTTCAAGATCTGGTAATCGGAGGGAAAAGGAGTGAGGGGATACCGGCTTTCTTCAAAGACCACCGGGATATTGCCGTTCAGCGTATTCAGTTCCTGCATTTTGTTGCGGAGCGCCGTTTCGTTGAGTGAGGCTTCTGTGCGGACGTTCAGTAATTCCAGATTGATTTTGTTCGTCTCAAGGGCGTTGGCGTCTCCGGTTTGGAGACGTTTGGCATACATTTCAGCGAGTACTTCCGCGTTGCGGAGCCTTTCTTCGAGAATTTGTTTCTGCTGGCGGAGCATGATAATGTCCAGACAGACTTCTTTCGCCTGCAACAGTTTGTCCTGACGAAATACGTCCGCCTGGCTGTCGTAAGCCCCTGCCTTCAACCGGTTCAGTTTATTGCGCGTGGCATACAGGCTGGGGAAGTCGAAACTCTGCGAAACGACGAGTTCGCCGATTGTTTCGTTTTTGTCCTTTGCTCCCCAGAGGTGAGCGTAGGACAAGGTAGGATCGGGCAGGTTGTTGTCCGTTTTGGATTCCAGTTTCTGCGAGGTAATCAGTTGGGCGTTCGCCTGCAACTCCTTGTTGTTCGTTTCTATATTTTTTAATACCTGTTCTATGCTGTTCTGTGCCTGCACACCCCCCGTCAGGGTGAAGAGTGCAGTGGCAGCAAAAGAACTTATAATGATAATCCGTTTCATACTTTTTCTTTTATTTGTTTCTTCTATTACGTCTGGCTGATGATTAGCAGGGTGTCGCGAGGGATTCTTGCTCCGGTGCAGCGTCGGTAGGCCGGCGGTGCATCATCAGGTAAACAATCGGAACGATGAAACCGTTCAGGAACGTAGAGGTTAAAAGTCCGCCCAAGATAACTTTGGCCATTGGACTTTGAATTTCGTTTCCGGGCAAGTCGCCGCCGAGCGCCAGCGGGATCAGTGCCAGTGCCGACGAAAGCGCTGTCATAAGAATCGGGTTCAGACGGTCGAGCGAGCCTTGCATGACACTGTCGTATACGTTCAGTCCTTCCTCTTTTTGGAGGTGGTTATAGTGGCTGATAAGCAACATACCGTTTCTGGTCGCAATGCCGAACAGGGAGATAAACCCGATAATTGCCGGAATGCTGACCTCACCCGTCGTGATGACCAGTGCGAAAACACCGCCGATCAGTGCAAGCGGCAGGTTCAACAAGATAACGCCGGATTCCTTCACGCTGCGGAACTCGTTGTAAAGCAGCAGGAAGATGACAACAATGCTGATGAATGACGTCAGCGCCAATGTCCGGCTGGCGGCTTGTTCGCTTTCAAACTGTCCGCCGTATTCGATGTGATAGCCTTCGGGGAGCTGTATAGACGTATCGATACGCTTTTGGATGTCGTTTACCACACTTCGGAGGTCACGGTCCGCCACGTTGGCGGAAATCACGATTTTGCGCTTCACGTTTTCGCGGTTGATCGTGTTCGGTCCCATGGCCGAAACCACTTCCGCCACGTAGTTCAGAGGCACTTTGCGGCCGTCGTTGGTGTCTACCATTAAGTTGCGGATTTTCTCCATTTCGTCCCGTGCGTCATCCTTCACTTTTACGATGAGATCGAAGCTCTTTCCCTGTTCATAAACCTGCGAGATCACTTTTCCTGCAAGGGCAACGTTGACATATTCCGAGAATTCCGGCAAGGTAATCCCGAACTTGGCAAGCATCTCCCGTTTCGGTTGAATCTTCAATTGCGGACGCTCGATCTGCTGCTCCACGTTGAGGTCGGCAATGCCCGGTATATCTCCGATAGCGTCCTTTATCCGGTTGCCGAGTGAGAACATCTTGTTCAAGTCATCGCCGAAAAGTTTGATGGCGATGTTTGCCTTTGTACCGGACAACATGGCATCGATTCGGTGGCTGATAGGCTGACCGATTTCTATATTTGCACCGGTGATCGTTCCTAGTTTCTCGCGCACTTCGGCAACGAGCTCGTTGCGCGGACGGTCTTTCAGCTCGAACGGAGCTTCGATTTCCGAGACGTTCACGCCAAGCGCGTGCTCGTCCAGTTCGGCACGCCCCGTCTTACGGGCTACCGTCTGTATCTCTGGAATTGTCAGCAGCAGTTCCTCGGCACGATGTCCCATTTTGTTGCTTTCTTCCAACGAAATGCCCGGCAGCGAACTGATGTTGATTGTGAACGAGCCCTCATTGAAAGAAGGCAGGAAGCTGCGTCCGAGAGTGAAGAACACACCGAGAGCGACCACAAACAGTCCGATTGTACTTCCCAAAGTCACCCGTTTGTGGGCCAGTACCCAAGTCAGTGCCTTCCCGTAAACCCCTTTCATCCAACGGGCTACGAATGACTCTTTCAGTTCCTTGTTCGTCTTGTTACTGCCCAGCAGATACGAGCAAAGTACCGGGGTCAGCGTCAGCGCAACAACCGTCGAAGCGAACAACGCCACGATAAACGCAATGCCCAGCGGGACCAACATTCTTCCTTCCATTCCGCTCAGGAAGAACAGGGGGACAAAACTGACTACAATAATCAACGTCGAATTAAGGATAGGCATACGAACTTCCTTCGAGGCGTTGAATACCACCTCCAGTGTACTGAGCCGTTCGGCCTCCGGTTTCTGCCGGTTCTCCCGCAGGCGCTTGTACACGTTTTCGACGTCCACGATCGCGTCGTCCACCAGTGAACCGATAGCAATGGCCATACCACCGAGACTCATTGTGTTGATAGTCAATCCCATATAGTGCAGCGTAAGAATGGAGACGAGCAGTGAGATAGGCAGTGTCACCAGCGAGATCACCGTTGTACGTACATTTGCCAGGAACAGGAACAAGACGATCACCACGAAAATACCGCCTTCAAAAAGCGACTTCTTCACGTTGCCGATCGAACTTTCGATGAAACGGCTTTGGCGGAAAATATCAGTAGACACTTTCACGTCGGCAGGCAGGTTCTTTTGGAGGTCTTTCAGAGAGGCTTCCAGTTTGTCGGTCAGTTCGAGGGTACTAGTGGCAGGCTGTTTGGTGACTGTCATTAGTACGGCAGGTTTGCCGCGTTCGGAAGCGGTTCCCAGTTTCGGAGCTTTGGGGCCGATTTTCACGTCGGCGATGTCCTCCAGTGTGACGGGGAAAGTGTTTACTGTTTTTACGACTGCTTTGCCTAGCTCCTCGACCTTCGGAGTAGAAAGTACCCCACGCACGATATATTCATTTCCGAACTCGTAAAGTACGCCACCGTTGGCGTTTAAGTTCATGTCTTGGGTGACAGCCATTATTTCACCCATTGAAACGCTGTAGTGGCGCATCCGTTCCGGGTCCAGTTGAATCTGGTATTCTTTGATGTCTCCGCCCAACACGGCTACCTGTGCCACCCCTCCGGTGGACAGCAGGCGCGGGCGAATCGTCCAGTCCGCAATCGTGCGGAGGTCGAGCATGGAGGTCGAGTCGGCGGTCAGACCGACAATCAGCATTTCGCCCAGGATAGAAGATTGCGGGCCCAGCGTCGGCTTGCCCACGTTGACGGGGAGGGATTCACTGACTACCGCCAGTTTCTCGCTGACAATCTGGCGGGCGAGGTAGATGTCTGTTCCCCAGTCAAATTCCACCCAGACAACGGAGAAGCCGTTGGTGGACGAAGAACGGACACGGCGTACACCGGTAGCACCGTTTACGGCTGTTTCGACAGGAAAGGTAACGAGTTGTTCCACTTCCTCGGCTGCCATACCGTTGGCTTCGGTCATGATAACCACCGTCGGGGCGTTGAGGTCGGGGAAGACGTCAACTTCGGTATTCATGGCAGTGTAGGTACCCGCGATGAGCAGGAGGAAAGCCGCGCAGAGTACGACCAACCTGTTATGCAGGGAGTAATGTATAATTTTGTTAAGCATGATAATTCATCAATTGAGTGATAAAAAATGAGATAGATGCACCGCAAAGCAATCCGGCTGCGGCGCCTTGCCACTTAGTGTTCGTGGCTGTGTGCGGGAATTGCGTTGCTGGCGCTTGCCAGACGAACCTGATAAGCTCCTTCCGTCACTACGCGGTCGCCCGGTTTTATTCCGGTGAGGATTTGCACATTTTTGCCGTTGTCGGCGCCTAAAGTCACTTCTTGCTTTTTGTATCCCTCTTCGTCAAGTTGCAGATATACAAAGTAGATTCCCTGTTCCTCGGTCAGTGCCGTGCGGGGAAGGGAAAGGACATTCTCCAGTTGGGAGGAAAGCAGGTAGACCTCTACGAACGAACCGGCTATGATGTCGCCTTTGTTGTCAAATTCAAAAGTTACGGGGACATAGAAAGAGTTGTCTCCCGCTGTTTTGCCGAACGAGAGAAGCCGGCCGTTCAATGCTCCCAATTCATATACCTTATTATTATATGGTGTCCGGAAATTGGCGGAATTAATTGTACGGAGATACGGGTAATACTTTTCCGACACTTCGGCACGGAGGAACAGACGGCGGTTCTGTGTCACGCTGACCAATGGCTGGCCAATTGTGACATAATCCCCTTCTTTCACCAGAATACTTTTCACGTAGCCGGCGATAGGAGCGGTAATGTTCTGTCCGATTGCCGAATGGTTCTTTGCGAGCGCCTCATAGCTGATGCGGGCATTCTCGTAATTCTGCTCTGCCTGTGCAAAATCCTTGTCGGATACGATTTTGTTTTTGACAAGCGCTTTCATCCGTTCGTATTCTTTCTTCGACACTTCGTAAGCGATGCGGGCACGTTGCACCGGGTCGCCGTCTGCGATGTTGTGCGAGGAAATGGTCACTAGCGGAGTGCCGCTGCCTACACTCATACCTTCCGTCACCTTTCCGCGGAATGAGACAACACCTGCCACAGTGGCTACCGCGACGGATTCGTCGCCTTGTGCAGCCAATACCTGTCCGCTGGTCTTGATTACTTGTTGGAAAGGGGCGGGTTCTACAATGCTTACTTTCACTCCGGCAGCATCGGCTTTCGCTTTCGGGAGGATGATTTCGTCGCTGTGGGCGGCTTCGGCAGTTTCATCGTGTCCGGCAGCAGTGCCTTGGTGATTGTCGGCCGCATCATGTTTATGATCGCCGTTGCATTCTCCTTCTGTTCCATGGGTATGTCCTTCCGCTTCATGGTCGTGACCTTCCGCTTCATGGTTGTGTTCATCGTTGTTGTGTGTGACGGTATTATGGCCATGTCCTTCATGACCTTGTGTATTCTTGTTATTGCAGGCTCCTAAAGCGAATAAGCCCAGGATTCCCATAAAAATAAGTTTTTTCATAAATGATATTTTCCTACTAAAATTTACTGTTTTTACGTTACAAAGATAGGGTGACGCGGATGCAACAAGTTTGCATTCACGTTGGTCTTACGCGAAAACAGAATAGGGAGGGGCGCGGAGAGAGGTGGTACGGGGGATGTTCGTCCCGTGCAGCGAGTCTCGGTAGACGTAATAGTTCTTGACCCGTCTCTCTTGTGGTTTTAGCAGATGTTCGATGATTCCGTCCGTGAACAGGGTGGCGATGAACACATAGTCCGGTCCGCTATCTGTGTGGAAGGAAGGAATGGGAGAGTGGAAGCGCGTCATACATTCGCTGCTGCAACATGAGTCGCTTGCCGGATGATGATGATGTTTGGGACATTGCTGTTCTACGGGCAAGTCCTGTTTCATGCAAATCGCTCCGTTGGGGTGGTGATGATGAGGAATAACGGCTGCCGTCAACATAATAATGTTGATAAAAAGCAGCAATGTTACTATATATCGTTTCTTCCTTTTCATCCTTTCTTTTGGATATGTATCGGCTTCAGCTTGATTATTTGAACGTTACAAAGATACAAAAACTTTTTCTCCGTTAAAAGCCGATAACATCTTTTATTATTTGTTCTTCTTTAAATTTGGTGGCAATTTAACCAGTCGGTGGTATCTCCATTCTCCTCCTTCGGGAAGGAGGAGTCCCCGTAGGGGGAGGTGGTAGGTGAATGCATAAATCGTTTATTATCAGCATTGTGTATCCACCTACCACCCCGGCTTTCAGCCACCCCTCCTTCCCGAAGGAGGGGAATGGAAATACTACCGACTGGTTAAATTACCACTAAATTTGAAGAAGAACCCTCCTCCTTCGGGAAGAAAGAGAAAGAGATACTACCGGCAATAAAGGGATACTACCGGCTATTTTATTTCTTTTCCAGTTCTTGCAGCGAATCCATTTTCTTTTTTTCGAGGAACTCGTAGATGCCGCAAAGATGTTCCGTGACTTTCTGATTGCCAAACTCATACACCTTTGAAACCAGTCCGTCGAGGAAGTCACGGTCGTGGGAGACAACGATCAGAGTGCCGTCGAAGTCGAGTAGCGCCTGTTTCAGAATATCTTTGGTTTTCATGTCGAGGTGATTCGTGGGCTCATCGAGAATGAGGAGATTGACCGGTTCCAGCAACAATTTAATCATTGCCAGACGTGTCCGTTCCCCGCCCGAAAGCACTTTCACCTTCTTCATTGATTCCTCCGGTCCGCCAAACATAAACGCACCCAGCAAATCACGGATTTTGTTCCGGATTTCACCTTTCGCCACATCGTCGATCGTCTGGAAAACCGTCAGGTTTTCGTCCATGAGCGAAGCCTGGTTTTGTGCAAAATATCCTATTTGTACGTTATGCCCCAGCGTCAGTGTCCCCTCGTGTTCGATTTCCTTCATGATACACTTCACGAGCGTAGATTTACCCTCGCCGTTCTTCCCGACAAAGGCAACCTTGTCCCCGCGTTCCACCGTCAGGTTGGCGTTGCGGAACACCACGTGATTGCCATACGTTTTGCCGACACCTTCCATAATCACCGGATAACTTCCCGAACGGGGCGAAGGCGGAAATTTCAACCGCAAAGCGGAAGTATCTTCCTCATCTACCTCCAGCAGTTCCAGCTTTTCCAGCATCTTGACACGGCTCTGCACTTGCAACGTCTTCGAATACGTTCCTTTGAAGCGTTCGATGAACTCTTTCGTCTCAGCGATAAATTTCTGCTGCTCGTCATAAGCCTTCTGTTGCTGTTCGCGACGTTCTTTGCGCAAGGTCAGATATTGGGAGTAATTCACTTTATAATCGTAGATACGTCCCATTGTCACTTCAATAGTGCGGGTGGTGATGTTGTCCACAAACTTGCGGTCGTGGCTGATGACAATTACCGCTTTGCCGTTGTTGATCAGAAAATCTTCGAGCCATTGGATAGATTCGATGTCGAGGTGGTTCGTCGGCTCGTCGAGCAGGAGCACGTCCGGTTTCTGCAACAGCAGCTTTGCCAGCTCGATGCGCATCCGCCAGCCGCCGCTGAAATCGCTCGTCTGCCGTTGGAAATCCTCGCGGGTGAACCCGAGGCCGAGCAGCGACTTTTCCACATCTTCCTCGTAGTTGGTGGCATCGATCGAATAGAACTTCTCGCTTAAGGCGGAAACCTCCTCAATGAGAGCCATATAACTGTCGCTTTCGTAGTCCGTCCGCGTTTCCAGCTCTTTGTTCAGACGGTCGATCTGCGCCTCCATTTCGTGCAGGTGAGCAAAGGCCTGCGCTGTTTCGTCAAACACTGTCCGTCCGTCTTCCGTCATCAAATGTTGGGGCAGGTAGGCCACAACGCAGTCTTTGGGTGCGGAAACCTTGCCGCGCGTCGGTTGCCGTACACCTGCCAGAATTTTGAGCAGCGTACTCTTACCCGCACCGTTTTTTCCCATAAGGGCGATACGGTCCTTTTCATTAATAACGAAAGAAATATCACTAAATAAGGTCGTGCCGCCAAATTCCACGGCCAGTCCGTCAACAGAAATCATATTATTCTTTTATTTTGAGGCGCAAAGATAGCGAAATATATGAATATTTTTTATACCTTGCGGGCTGAAAAGAGATATTAACCAAAAATGACAAATAAAAAAAGCAATATAATAACAATATGGAAAATGAACAAACGAGTGTACTGAGACCCCTCATTTTAGTGGCTGAGGACGACGACAGCAACTTTAAATTGATTAAAGCTATCATAGGTAAAAAATGTGATATCGAATGGGCGAAGAAATGGTGCAGTTGTTTCAAGAACACCAATATAGAGCGAGTGCCATACTAATGGATATCAAAATGCCGTTGATGAACGGGCTGGAGGCTACGAAGATTATTCGTGAGTCGAATACGGAAATCCCCATTATCATGCAGACAGCTTATGCTTTCAGCTCCGACAAGGAAAACGCGATGAAGGCGGGAGCTACCGAAGTGTTGGTGAAACCGATCACTTTGAGTATTCTCCGTACCACCCTAAGTAAATACTTACCCGACTTGCAATGGTAGAATAGATACTTAAAAAGAATAAATAGGGTAGAACTGCGGGACCGGTACCGTTTAGTAGAAATAGGGTATCACAAGGCGCACTTGAAAAATGAAATAGGCGGACTTTACGGTCGGTCTATTTTTTTGTTCTTCCCGTTTATTTTTTTTCGTTCCCGTTTATTGTTAGAGTTTTGTTTCATTATAGGGGTGGATTATTAGAGTTCTTTTTTCATACAGGGGGCAACTATGGGATTTTTTGATTCTTCTTCAAATTTGGTGGTAAAATTAATTGAGAAAATAATAATTTGATAGTCGATAGTATTCAACAATAATTTGATAGTCGATAGTATTCTTCATTCTCCTCCTTCGGGAAGGAGGAGTCCCCGTAGGGGGAGGTGGTAGGTGAATGCGTAAGTCAGTTATTATCAGCATTGTGTATCCACCTACCACCCCGGCTTTCAGCCACCCCTCCTTCCCCGAAGGAGGGGAATGGAGATACCACCGACTGGCTAAATAACCACCAAATTTGAAGAAGAACCGATTTTTTCATAGCACAGGGGGCTTCGGAACGTTGAGGTGATTGCGGTTGCACCCGCGTCACCTTCCTCTCACCAGTTTCTTCAATGTCCCGTTGTAGGTGTTCTCAAATTCCGTCGGATGATTAAGGGCCCAGAGGATGTAATCTCCCGGTTCGTTTTTTTTGAGCAGGGTGGGGCGGTATTCGTTGCTGAGAATCTTCCATAAAGTGCCTCCCGGTCCGCCCAGTTCTTTGCGTCGGGCGAGGGCGGTGATTGCGTTCACGGTCTGTTCTTTCCGGATGCCGATTGTTTGAAGGTTCATGTGCAGGAGAGTTTCGGAGCTGCCTCCGGCGGTTACTCCTTGGGGGGGAATGCTGTTTCTTCCGTTATCTCTTTGGGGATTCCCTTTTTCTCCGGAAGGATTCTCTATTACTTCAGGATAAGTTCCCTTTTCTTCAGAATAACATTCTTTTATTTCAGAAGAATTTCCGAAATTTCCAAAAGACAAACCACTTACAACGACAGGCGGAGCCTGAAAAACGCCGTTTGACGGCACGGGCGGCATTTCATTCTCTGTCTCTTTTCCGGCTTTCCGCCTATTCTCTGTCTCTTTGTCTTTTTCTATCTCTTTCTCTCTATCTCTATCTCTTTCCGCTTTGGTTTCAGTTCCCCTATCTCTTTCCTTCTCCGTTTCCTGTTTACCTTTGGTGTCTGTTTCCTCTTTTGTTTGTGGGATTGTTGTAGCAATTTCGGGAGATTTTGCTGCATTAATTCCTGTTTTTGTAGCATAGATATCATTTACTGCTGCATCACTGACAGTTCCGTTTCCGTTTCCGGTTCCCGCTCGGTTTCCGTTTCTATTTTCGTTTCTATTTTCGTTTTCACTTTTTGCTATGCTGTTTTCCTTTCCGTATTCGTCCTTTTGTTGTTCCGTTTCTCCGTCCGTGATTAGCCAGAAATGTTCCAACGGTAATTTGTATTTTCTCCGGCTGTCGGTGATAATTTTGTGATATTGTTCCTGAATAACTTGTGAAGTGAGTACGCTATACACCTTATATATATGGGGGTCGAATAATCCCACCGCCAGACAGTCGTCGATAATGGCCTGCATTTCCGCCTCCTCGCAACAGGCTTCCTGTGCAACGTCGAACAATGTGTCCTGATTCCACGGGACATAATACCCTTTTTCTTTGTAGATGAGGCAGAACAGTGAAGTGAGCGCGGCAATCCCTGCTGCGTGGTGACGGCTGGAGATACGTCGCACCTTTCTGTCTTGCAGGAAATTGACGTCGAGTGGAAAATAATCTAAACCGGATTTGGAAATACGGGCCATTTGGATTGAATTAAAAATTAATGATTAGTTCGGGTTTCGTGGGTGCGGCACCCTGAATTTCATCGCAGAGGACACCGATGTGTACGACTCAGTTCAGAATCCCTCTTTCTGAACATCGAAGCACGGACAGGCTTTCATGTACTCGTTGGGCGAGATAACGCCGTCGCCGTTGAGGTCGGGGCTGGTGTCACGGTGTCCGAGCACCTGCTTCACACCGGGGAAGACAAGCCGTAGCGCCTTCACCAGTCGGATGAGTGCGGTGCGTTGCGCGTCGGTGCGTGTATCGGCGGGGCGACCGTCCTTGTCCAGTCCGCCGACATAGCAGATGCCGATTGCCCGTTTGTTCCACCCCATGCAATGTGCGCCGTCGAGGGTGACGTCTCTTCCGGGTTCGATTGTTCCGTCGAGGCGGATGACATAGTGGTAACCGATCGTCCAGAATCCGCGGGCACGGTGCCAGCTTTCGATGTCGGCGGCGGTGATGTCCTGTTCCGCACGGGTGGCGGAACAGTGAATGATAATAGCGTCTTTCATCTTGAAAATCTCCTTTCTTTTGTTTATTTTAAATTGCTGATAATTAAGTGAATGCCTTTCTCCCTTCGGACGCTCCGGTAGCTGAATCCCAGTGCGGCGGCCTCTTCGGCGGACAGGAGCCGGTAATATTGCCGGGTGACGGAGTGGCGGACGGGGGTGCAGTCGGGAGGAATGGGCAGATAAGGCAGGTGCCACCGCCGCATCGTATGCAGCCGTACCCGTTCGGGATGCGTGAGTTTCAGTTGCAACCAGCTGTATTGCGCGCTGTTCAGTTTTTCCTCTTTCACCATTGACTTCATGGAAGGGTACGGGTGGAGGATCGTCCCGCTTTCGTCCGTCACGGCGCAGGGAATGGAGCGCGGCACGTTAACGGGACGAAGCCCGGTGCGGATAGCGTGCATCAAGTTGTCGTAGGCGTCGCACCATTCGAGGTTGGACACATGATTGTTGAGCGTATTTCCGTCGAGGTGGTTCACTTGCGGGAGTTTTTTCGGGTTGGGGATAAACGTTTCCGCTACCAGTCGGTGCACATAGCGCGCGGCATGAATCCCTTTCTGATAGATGTATATAGCCTCATAACCATTGTGGAGGAGACTGCTGCTCAATATCTTTTTTTGAGGTTTCTTCAGGCTCATGATCCGCCCGTGGTCCGACACCATATAATCATTGTTTTCTTTGATAAATCTCCAGTTTTCCATACTTGATGTTGTTTATAATGTTAATAAAATTATGCTTTGTTAAAAATAGTCCTCCTCCGCCGGATGCGGAAAGAGAAACGGCGTTTCCTGTCTTCATAAAACGGCGTTTCGTGCACACAGAAACGGCGTGGACTGTATGTGTTAAACGGCGTGGTCTGCAATCGTTGCGCGGCGGGGACGGAGTGCCGGCGTGTCATCGTCCGGCAGCGGTTCGAGGCGTTCGGCGCAGTGGACGAGGAATTCCAGTTCCTCCCGGCAGCCTTCGATCGCCTCGTAGAGCGAATCTACGTTGTATTGTCGGCAGAGCCTTTCCCACTCTTTGCGTTCTTCGGGCGTCCTCATTCGGCACGGAGGAAATTTTCGGCGTGGAATGTCCGCCAGCCTTTGGCTTCGAGGTCGTAGTAGACGACGAACGTGTTTTCCGGCCGTGGCGTATACGGGCGGTGGAAACAATGTTCGTATCCGGTGAGCGTTCCTACGGCGTGACGGATGCTTCCGTCCTGCTTGGTATAATAAAAACTGACGCTAGCTAAGTACATTTTGCGAATTAAAACGTCTATCTGATGCGCAACGACAAGTGCCTCGCGTTTGTCCATGCCATTGTTTTGACGAATAACGGCGGCCCGCTTCATGAGTCGTATCCGCCGGAGGGAATGATTTTTTTTAATTTCGGTCATTATATTCAATTATTTTTCATTGATTTCGTCGGTAAAGGTAGAGGAAGGGTAACACATAAAGGGTTCATGTTTGAGTTATTTTAGGAGATAAAGTAAGAAAGTGTCACGCGTGACGCATAATGTTAAAAATAATATCCGATATTTGTCGGCATTATTTACGAAATATTAATTATGATGACAAAACAATTATCTAGTGAAACAGTTGATACTGTGGACAATGGAGCTAAAACAAGTGTTGAAAATGTAGTTGAAAACGCAGCTAAAAGTAAAGTGGAAACGGGTACAAACAAGCATGAGAGGAATCGGAGAAGATCTAGTGATTTCGACGAAGAAGACTGGCAGGAAAAAGGAAAAGTAATCGACGAGGTGAAAATTTGTTCTTATGAGAACAATTACAAAGAGGTTTATTTTGCCAAACAAACAGACACCTCCATATCAACGGTCAGACGTATATTCTCGTTCAGAACGCAGAAAACGGCAGCTAGCTGGTCGTCGATTTTCAAACTGGTCAAGTGTCTTTCCAATGAGTGTGTCAACGCCAACCATTTGGTCGTCCTCTTGGGAACGATGCTGCTTTATCTGGTCGGAAACGCCGCAAAGGTACATTTCTATCTCGAAGGGAATAGAAAGTTTTTTATCGAAATTAAGTTCAAAAAGGATGTGACGGTATTTAAAAAGGGAGAGAAGGAACCTGTGGGCGACAATGAACGCAGAAATATTGATGATGAGTTCAAATAAGATAAGTACTGTGAGAACTTGGTATAATCTTCTGCCGGGAAAACGCTTGTTTCTACCGGTTTACTCGTTCGCAAATCCGTACATTGTGAAATGAAGATATTCCCGACCCGGAGATGAACAGCCGTTCTATCCGGGTTGGGAATATTGTTTTTGGTTAAAAATGGTACGTGATATGGCTGCGCAGGACGCTTGCCGAGGGCAGCACTTTCTGGTTCACGTTGCCTTATGTGTCCCGAATATGAGTATATCAATCTCGATGTGGGTTCGTCCGGTACCGGAGAGCTTTCTAAGGCTCTCCCAAAAATCGAAAGAACAGCCCGACTTGTGCAGGAGTCAACAGGATTGCTTTTCCGGTATATCCCGAACGGGTGAGTGCCGCTTGCAGTTCCGTGTTTTTGGCAATCCAGCTGCGGAGCGTCCGGCGGGCGGAGGCAGGCTGGATGTGGGGCAGGTAGAGGGCGGCTAGTTGACTTTTACTGTATGCTTGTATGCGGGCGGAGGTTGTTTTCTCTTCCGGAATTGAAGTTTCTGTGGTAGTTGTTTTCATTGTTACTGCTTTTTTATTGGATTATTCGTTTCGGTTATAAAGGTACGTGATTTTTTGTTGTCTGGTACTTCTTTGTACAGAAGTACTTACAGGCAGCATTTGTGCGAAACGGTTTGAACTTGCTCTCTCCCGTCACGACTTGTCACATCGTGTCTCCCGCCTTTCTTTGGCCCGTTTACTTTTGTCGGCGTAATCGGTTACAGAGACAATTGATCCATTAATCATTAAAAAGAAAGGAAAACAGTAGTATGCCATTAATTTACAAACCTTACCAGGCAACGCTTGCCAACAAAGAAGGACAGAAACTCTTTTATCCCCGCCTGGTGAAAATCGGGAGAACGGTCAACACGCAGAAAATGGCGGAATTGATTGCCGAAAAGGCTTCGTTGACGGCGGGCGACGTGCACAACGTGATTCGGAATCTGATGTCCGTGATGCGCGAACAGTTGCTCAATAGCCGCACAGTGCGTCTCGAAGGGTTGGGAACATTCACTATGGTTGCCAAAGCCTGCGGAAAAGGCGTGGAACAGGAAAGCAAAGTCAGCAGCTCGCAAATCGTTTCGCTGCGCTGTCAGTTCACGCCGGAGTACACCCGGTCTGCCGGAAACACGACCCGCGCACTGACTGCCGGAGTGGAATTTGTACACGTCAAAGACGTAGCAGCCGGTCTGATTGCCGACGGTGATACGGAAAATCCGGGCGGCGATGACAAACCCGGCGGCGGAAACACACCCGGTGGCGGTGGCGTAACGCCGGACCCGTCTGTCTAAACGAATTATTAACCTTAAAAAAAGAAAAAGATGAAACTATTTCTTGAAAAACTGCTTGATATTCTCGAAGCGCTTCTGCGCTTCCGTCGCCGGAGAAACGGAAAGACGGAGAAGGACTAGCAGCCGGCAGAAAAAAAGAGAGACCGGCAGGAAAAAAGAAAGAAAAGTATGACGTAAAACGAAAACGTGCCACCCGCACGTAGTTCCACCAAGCGAAAGCGGGCAGGTGGAACGGACAAAAAAAGAGGGTGACTAAAAGTCAAGAGTATCTGAAAACTTCCGACTGTTTAGTCACCCTCTGCCTGTTTTTGGGTTTATCTCTCATTGTGCATCTATGGTTCCCCAACCTAAAAATGACTTAGTAATTCTGCACTTTGAATAAACCCTCTTTTGTGTGTTTTTATATATTTCATCGTAACATCTCTGTCTGAGACTTCTGTAACATTTCCGTCTGACTTTTACGGCATTTCCGTTTCCACTTGGAATTTCCGGCTTACTTTCATCAGGTTGATTGTATAAGTCACCACGTTCTGTGCCTCCTGAACCATTGTCAGATAAACCATGCTGACCCGGATACTGCCCGCCTGACTTTGGATGCGCTGCAACTCCTTGCGTTTCAGCAACGAAAGCTGTCCGTTGAGGTCGTTGGCACGGCGGACTTCTTCTTCCATATCGTTGTACTCATTATTCTCCATTTTCTTGCGGCATTGCTGAATCAGGTAAGTAATGTCCTCGGACACATCGCTGAATTCTCCTTTTTGGATAGCGTCCAGCGGGTTGAAGTTATTGTCGATATGCTCCAGACACGGTTCGCAAAGGCGGGAAATGCTATACACCAGTTCGCTGGCAAAGTCGTTGCCCTGATAGTAGTACAGCCCTTTTTCGAGCACGGTGTTGTTGTCGAGGCGGCACATGGCTACCGTTCCCGTGCGCTTCATCTGCTTGACAAGTTGTTTCTCGAACTTTGTGGAACCCATGGCACGGCGCAGTCCCCGCAAGTTTTCGTGGATAAACGAGGTGACGGTCAACTCGAAGTTCGTCTCTGCGTATTCGAGAACTTTACAAAGCTCTTCGCGGGTATGTTTGCGCATCAGTTGCAACGCTTCTTCGCTGTCCGATGTTTGCATCAGTTGTTTGAGAGTTTCGTTGCCTTGTTCTTTTGCTTTGCGTTTCTTATACATCACCTGGCTGCGTATCAGGATGAATGCTGCCAGAGCGATGAGGGCAATGATTGAAATATTTCCACCGAAATGCAGCACGAGGGCGACGAAGAAACAGATCGTGAAGGCAGCTCCGGCAGTGATAAACCAACCGCCGATGACGCTCAGTACGCCTGTGATACGGTAAACGGCTGAGTCACGTCCCCAGGCACGGTCGGCGAGCGAAGTACCCATGGCTACCATGAAAGTGACGTAAGTGGTGGACAACGGGAGTTTCAGCGAAGTTCCCAGTGCGATGAGCAGGCCGGCAAGGACAAGGTTCACGGAGGCGCGGACGAGGTCGAAGGCACCTCCGTCGGCGATGATCGCTTCGTCTTTGCGGAAGCGGGTGTCCAGCCATTTCTTGGTGCTGTCCGGGGTGATGCGTGAGATGCCGTTGGCGAGTGTCATGCTGAAACGGACGATTGTACGGGCTATCGGGGTGCTTCCGAAGGTTTCTTCGCCTTCGTCCTGACGGGAGAGGTCGACGGAAGTTTTGATTACCGCGTGTGCCTTCTTGGAGGTGCAAAGGGCGTAGACCATGATAGCGCCGGCGCCGATGAGGAAGTACCACGGAGTTTTGGCGGGGCCGAGCAGTGAGGTCATCAGAAATCCGTCCGGATTACCGTTGCCGTTGGCCGTGAAATCCATGAAGGACGAGAAGCCTGCGAGGGGAACGCCGATGAAGTTCACAAGGTCATTGCCGGCAAAGGCGAGGGCGAGGGCGAAAGTACCCATGAGTACTACTACTTTGAAGACATTGATTTTCAGCCAGTGAAGGATCTGCATTAGTATGGTGAAGAATACGAAGAACACACTGATAAGCATCCAAGTGTTGTCCTGTATCCATTGCTTGTTTTCGGGGGTCATGAAGGAACTGTCTTTCAGTCCTTTGATGAGCATGAAATAGATTATGGAGGTGGCGGCCACGCCTCCGAACAGTGCAATGCTGTATTTCATCTTTTTCGTGTAGTTGAACGTGAAGATGACACGGGCCAGCCATTGGACGAGCATACCGAAAAAGAAGGCGATTGCCACGGATACGAATATCGCCATGATGACGGAAAGGGCTTTGTCGGTGTTTATCAGGTCGCCCAGCCCGAGGGTGTCGCTGTTACGGACTTTGATGAGGGAGAGAGCGAAGGTTCCTCCCAGCAGCTCGAAGACGAGGGATACGGTGGTGGAGGTAGGCATTCCCATTGAATTGAATACGTCCAGCAGGACAACGTCGGTGAGCATGACGGCAAGCAGGATACACATGATTTCTGCAAAGTAGAAGTGCTCGGGTTGGTAGATGCCGTGCCGGGCAATGTCCATCATGCCGTTAGAGAGCGATGCTCCGATGAATATGCCGATGCCTGCAATAAACAGGATGGTCTTGAAGGAGGCCGCCTTGGCACCTACCGCCGAATTGAGGAAGTTAACCGCATCGTTACTCACACCGACGATCAGGTCGAATACGGCTAGTACGAAGAGGAAAATGATAATGCATAAATAAATTGTCTCCATAAATGTGTGTATGTTATTTCCGCCTGCAAAGGACGGAGTTTGAGGTTGCAGGGGGATGTCATACTTGTTACATTTGTGTTACAACTTTCTTTCTTTTGTCTTGAAACAAAAGAAAGAGACAGAGAAACAAACAAAAAAAATTTGATTATAAGGTGAATTGGTAAAATAATGACTTGACAGTTTAT
>UMCG01068813.1_pt1 | contig 23420 bp, 18 predicted proteins | sample 1964181 | NCBI WGS metagenome assembly UMCG01 (sample SAMEA4835963, study PRJEB28245) | human gut metagenome | biome: gut microbiome; material: fecal sample | place: Denmark | collected 2008 | reverse complement strand
TAAATGAATAAAACTCTCTGGATAGATGGTTACTAATAAAAGGATTAAAACGACAGAGAGTTTACAAAAGCGTTTTTTCAACGGAAGTAAAAACCTTGTAATAGAAATCGAGAAACTAATGGTCCATCAATCCGCAGCAAAGAAAAGAATAATTTTTGGATTGACCATCTTTTTAGAGATTTTATTTGCAGAAAGACAAAAAAAAGTAAAACGGAGAACTGTACAGCGTGTTCTTTCACAAGGATTTTTCATTTGTTTATATGTTACATTACTGAAATAAATCTGCAATGTCTTTTGAAATTTGAAAGATTAGCACTAATTTTGCACCCTCTTTGAGTATAGAACAAAGTATAAATCAAATAAATAATTGTCAGAATGAACGTTTCATTACAAAACATTGACAAAGTAAGCGCAGAGCTTACTGTAAAGCTTGAGAAAGCCGATTATCAGGAGAAAGTAGACAAAGAGTTGAAATCACTCCGTCAGAAGGCACAGATCCCGGGATTCCGTAAAGGTATGGTTCCTACAAGTCTTATTAAAAAGATGTATGGTAAGTCGGTGATTGCAGAGGTAGTGAATAAGACGCTGCAAGAAGCTGTTTACAATTATATTAAAGAAAATAAGGTGAATATGTTGGGCGAACCGTTGCCTAACGAAGAAAAACAGCAGAATATCGACTTCGATACAATGGATGAATTTGATTTCGTGTTCGATATTGCTTTGGCACCCGAATTTAAAGCGGAAGTAAGCACTAAAGATAAAGTCGATTATTATACGATTGAGGTATCTGACGAGATGATCGACAATCAGGTGAAGATGTATACTCAACGCACCGGCAAATACGATAAAGTAGATGCTTACGAAGATAATGATATGCTGAAAGGCCTGTTGGCTCAGTTGGACGAAGAAGGTAACACGAAAGAAGGCGGTATTCAGGTAGAAGGTGCTGTTTTGATGCCTTCTTATATGAAGAATGACGACCAGAAAGCTATCTTTGCTAATGCGAAGGTAAACGATGTGCTGGTGTTCAACCCGAATGTGGCTTATGACGGTCACGCTGCTGAGTTGGGTTCTTTATTGAAAATCGACAAGGAAATCGCTAAGGATGTTAAGTCTAACTTTAGCTTTCAGGTAGAAGAAATCACTCGTTTTGTTCCGGGCGAACTGACTCAGGAAGTGTTCGATCAGGCATTCGGTGAGGGCGTTGTGAAGACTGAAGAAGAATTCCGCGCTAAGATCAAAGAAGAAATTGCTGCAAGATTTGTTGCAGACAGCGATTATAAGTTCTTGATTGATGTTCGCAAGGTATTGATGGATAAAGTAGGTAAACTGGAATTCCCGGATGCACTGCTGAAACGTATTATGTTGTTGAACAACGAAGAAAAGGGCGAAGAATATGTTGCTGAAAACTATGATAAGAGTATTGAAGAACTGACTTGGCACCTGATTAAAGAACAGCTGGTAGAAGCAAACAATATCAAGGTAGAACAGGAAGATGTGCTGAAAATGGCAAGAGATACAACAAAGGCACAGTTTGCTCAATATGGTATGCTTTCTATTCCTGATGATGTACTTGACAACTATGCACAGGAAATGTTGAAGAAGAAAGAAACTATCAACAATCTGGTGAGTCGTGTTGTAGAAGTGAAGTTGGCTGCTGCCTTGAAGGCACAGGTTACTTTGGAGAACAAGAACGTTTCTATCGAGGAATTCAATAAGATGTTTGAATAAACGTTCGGCTGAACAGAATATAAAGTCACAGAAACACAGAGTTTTTATAAAATTATAACTCTGTGTTTTTTTGTGTCTCTGTATTCTTTTTCGTTTCTTTGTACTTACGTTTATTTTTAATTAATAAGAAAGGAACAATAACATGGATGATTTTAGAAAATACGCAACCAAGCATTTAGGAATGAATGGCATGGTTTTGGACGATGTGATTAAATCGCAAGCCGGGTATTTGAATCCTTATATTCTGGAAGAAAGACAGTTGAATGTAACTCAGCTCGACGTATTCTCCCGCTTGATGATGGACCGCATTATTTTCCTCGGTACACAGGTGGACGATTATACTGCTAATACGCTTCAGGCACAGTTGCTGTATTTGGACTCTGTTGATCCGGGCAAGGATATTTCTATTTATATCAACTCTCCGGGCGGAAGTGTGTACGCCGGACTGGGCATTTACGATACGATGCAGTTTATCTCGAGTGATGTGGCTACGATTTGTACAGGTATGGCGGCTTCTATGGCAGCTGTATTGCTGGTTGCCGGTAAAGAAGGCAAGCGTTCTGCACTGCCTCACTCGCGTGTCATGATTCACCAGCCGATGGGAGGCGCACAGGGACAGGCCTCGGATATTGAAATTACTGCCCGTGAAATTCAAAAATTGAAGAAAGAACTTTATACGATTATCGCCGATCATTCGCATACTGATTTTGATAAGGTATGGGCGGACTCTGACCGTGACTACTGGATGACAGCACAGGAAGCGAAAGAGTACGGCATGATTGATGAAGTATTGATTAAGAAATAAAAATGGCTGATTCAAAAGCAAAGAAAAAGTGTAGCTTCTGCGGTCGGTCGGAGAATGAAGTTGGATTCCTGATTACGGGAGTAAACGGTTATATCTGCGACAGTTGTGCCACCCAAGCTTATGAGATTACTCAGGAAGCGTTGGGCGAAGTCAAGAAAAGCGCCGGAGCTACCAAACTTAATTTAAATGAACTACCCAAACCGGTAGAAATCAAGAAATTCCTTGACCAGTATGTAATAGGACAGGATGACGCCAAGCGTTTTCTTTCCGTATCGGTCTATAACCATTATAAACGTTTGCTCCAAAAGGATAGTGGAGATGATGTGGAAATTGAAAAATCGAACATCATTATGGTGGGTAGCACCGGAACCGGAAAAACATTGCTGGCTCGTACGATTGCCAAGTTGCTCCATGTTCCGTTTACAATTGTGGATGCTACGGTACTGACGGAAGCCGGTTATGTGGGAGAGGATATTGAAAGTATTCTAACCCGTCTGCTTCAGGTGGCTGATTATAATGTACCGGAAGCTGAACAGGGAATTGTATTTATTGATGAGATCGACAAGATCGCCCGCAAAGGAGATAATCCTTCTATCACTCGTGACGTGAGCGGTGAAGGTGTACAACAGGGATTACTGAAACTGCTCGAAGGTTCCGTGGTGAATGTGCCCCCACAGGGAGGCCGTAAGCACCCCGACCAAAAGATGATTCCGGTAAATACCAAGAATATCCTCTTTATTTGTGGCGGTGCTTTCGATGGTATTGAAAAGAAAATCGCACAACGACTGAATACGCATGTTGTAGGCTATACAGCTTCGCAGACAACAGCGAGGATTGATAAGAATAACATGATGCAGTATATTGCTCCCCAGGATTTGAAGTCGTTCGGACTGATTCCCGAAATAATCGGTCGTCTGCCAGTATTGACTTACCTCAATCCTCTGGATCGTGATGCGCTTCGTGCTATCCTTACCGAACCCAAAAACTCTATCATCAAACAGTATGTTAAACTGCTTGAAATGGATGGTATCAAGTTGACATTTGAAGATTCTGTCTTTGAATATATTGTCGATAAGGCGGTTGAATATAAGCTTGGTGCCCGTGGATTGCGTTCCATTGTGGAAACGATTATGATGGATGTCATGTTTGAAATCCCTTCGGGAAGCAAAAAAGAGTATGAAGTGACGCTGGATTACGCGAAGCAGCAACTGGAAAAAGCAAACATGGCAAGGCTGCAAACCGCTTAAAATCAAAAAGTAAGGCGACTGTAAATGAAGGCTTCTGTTTTTTCTTGAAAATATTAGTCGTATTTTGCTTGGTAATTACGAAGTTGTTTATAACTTTGTTTGGTTCTCTTGAAAAAGAGTGCTTTGCTTAAAGTTAAACCATGAACTGAATAAAACAACCTAAGTTAAGATGGCAGGGAAAATTAATTTAATAAATGAACTGAAGAAGTGTTTCGGATTTAATAAATTCAAGGGAAACCAGGAAGCAATCATTCAGAACTTGCTTGATGGTAGAGACACCTTTGTACTGATGCCTACCGGTGGCGGGAAATCCTTATGCTATCAGTTACCTTCGCTCTTGATGGAAGGAACGGCAATTGTAATTTCTCCGCTTATTGCGTTGATGAAGAACCAAGTGGATGCAATGCGTAATTTTAGTGAAGAAGATGGTATCGCCCATTTTATTAATTCTTCATTAAACAAAGGCGCGATAGACCAAGTGAAGTCTGACATCCTTGCCGGAAAGACAAAATTGTTATATGTGGCTCCGGAGTCTTTGACAAAGGAAGAGAACGTAGATTTTTTGCGCTCGGTGAAAATTTCGTTTTACGCGGTAGACGAGGCTCACTGTATTTCCGAATGGGGGCATGACTTCCGGCCGGAATATCGGCGGATTCGTCCTATCATCAACGAGATCGGAAAGGCTCCGTTGATAGCACTTACTGCAACGGCAACGCCAAAGGTGCAGCACGATATCCAGAAGAATCTGGGAATGGTGGATGCACAGGTTTTCAAGTCATCGTTCAACCGTCCGAACCTGTATTATGAGGTACGCGCGAAGACTGCTAATATTGACCGTGATATTATCAAGTTTATCAAGAATAATCCGGAAAAATCGGGTATCGTTTACTGCCTTAGCCGGAAGAGAGTAGAAGAACTTGCTGAAATTCTTCAGGCAAACGGTATCAACGCGCGTCCTTACCATGCGGGTATGGACTCATTGACGAGGACGAAGAATCAGGATGATTTCCTGATGGAAAAAGTGGAAGTCATTGTGGCTACGATCGCTTTCGGTATGGGGATTGATAAACCGGATGTGCGGTTTGTGATTCACTACGATATCCCGAAAAGCTTGGAAGGATATTACCAGGAAACGGGGCGCGCCGGTAGAGATGGCGGTGAAGGTCAGTGCATAACCTTTTATACAAACAAAGACTTGCAGAAACTGGAAAAGTTCATGCAAGGGAAACCTGTGGCAGAACAGGAAATTGGCAAGCAGCTTCTGTTGGAAACCGCTGCTTATGCCGAATCTTCCGTATGCCGACGTAAGACATTACTACATTATTTCGGTGAAGAGTACACGGAAGAAAATTGTGGAAATTGTGACAACTGTTTAAACCCTAAAAAACAAGTGGAGGCTCAAGAATTATTGTGTGCCGTGATTGAAGCGATTATCGCGGTGAAAGAAAACTTTAAGGCAGATTATATCATTGACATATTACAAGGTAGAGAGACTTCGGAGGTACAGGCGCATTTGCATGAGGACCTCGAAGTATTTGGCTCAGGTATGGGCGAAGAAGACAAAACATGGAATGCAGTAATCCGTCAGGCTCTGATAGCAGGCTATTTGAGCAAAGATGTAGAACATTACGGTCTTTTGAAAGTGACGGAAGAAGGACACAAGTTCTTGAAGAAACCTAAATCATTCAAGATAACGGAGGATAATGACTTTGAAGAAGTGGAGGAGGAAGTACCGGCACGCGGCGGTGGCTCTTGTGCAGTAGACCCTGCTCTTTATTCAATGTTGAAAGACTTGAGGAAGAAGCTCTCTAAGAAACTGGAAGTTCCTCCTTATGTAATTTTCCAGGACCCGTCTTTGGAAGCAATGGCTACTATCTACCCGGTAACACTGGAAGAGCTACAGAATATTCCCGGTGTAGGTGCCGGAAAGGCGAAACGCTACGGTGAAGAATTCTGTAAACTGATTAAACGTCACTGTGAAGAGAATGAAATAGAACGTCCCGAAGACTTGCGTGTACGTACGGTTGCTAATAAGTCGAAAATGAAAGTGTCTATCATTCAGGCTATTGACCGTAAGGTAGCCTTAGATGATATTGCTCTATCCAAAGGTATTGAATTTGGAGAACTGTTGGATGAAGTAGAAGCAATTGTCTATTCCGGAACCAAACTGAATATTGATTACTTCTTGGAAGAGATCATGGATGAAGATCATTTGCTTGACATCTACGATTATTTTAAGGAGTCTACGACAGACAAGATTGATGATGCACTTGATGAACTGGGGGATGACTTCACTGAAGAAGAAGTTCGTTTGGTACGTATTAAGTTCATCTCTGAAATGGCAAACTAAAAAAAGCGAAAAAAATAGGCGTGCAGGTATGCGGTTTTGAATAAAAACCGTATATTTGCACGCAATAATTTTTAAACGCATAGCCCTATGTCATTTATTGCTGATAAGATTGTAATGGATGGGTTGACTTACGATGACGTACTGTTGATCCCCGCTTATTCTGAAGTTTTACCGCGCACTGTCGATCTCTCGACAAAGTTTTCAAAAAACATTGAGTTAAAAATACCTTTTGTGACGGCTGCCATGGATACGGTAACCGAAGCGAAAATGGCTATTGCCATTGCTCGTGAAGGTGGTATCGGTGTGATTCACAAAAATATGTCTATCGAAGAACAAGCAAGACAAGTTGCTATTGTAAAGCGTGCCGAGAATGGTATGATTTATGATCCTGTGACTATCAAGAGAGGTTCTACCGTTCGCGACGCTTTGGATATTATGGCTGAATATAAAATCGGTGGTATCCCTGTTGTGGATGATGAAGGTTATCTGGTAGGTATTGTTACTAACAGAGACTTGCGTTTTGAAAGAGATATGGCAAAACATATTGATCTTGTCATGACTCCTAAAGAAAGATTAGTAACTACCAACCAGTCTACTGACTTGGAATCTGCTGCACAGATTCTTCAGAAACATAAGATTGAGAAACTTCCGATTGTAGGAATGGACGGAAAGTTGATCGGTCTTGTTACTTATAAGGATATTCCAAAAGCAAAAGACAAACCGATGGCTTGTAAAGACGCCAAAGGTCGTTTGCGTGTTGCCGCCGGTGTGGGGGTGACTGTCGATACATTGGATCGTATGCAGGCTTTGGTTGATGCGGGTGCGGATGCCATTGTTATTGATACGGCTCACGGACACTCTGCATTCGTTATTGAGAAACTGAGAGAAGCTAAGAAACGCTTCCCGGGCATTGATATTGTTGTAGGTAATATTGCTACCGGAGAAGCTGCTAAGGCCTTGGTGGAAGCTGGTGCTGATGCTGTGAAAGTAGGTATCGGACCGGGATCTATCTGTACGACCCGTGTGGTTGCCGGTGTGGGGGTTCCCCAGCTGTCGGCTGTATATGATGTAGCAAAAGCGCTGAAAGGTACAGGTATTCCTTTGATTGCCGATGGTGGTTTGCGCTATTCCGGTGATGTCGTGAAAGCATTGGCTGCCGGTGGGTATAGTGTAATGATCGGATCATTGGTTGCCGGAACAGAAGAATCTCCGGGTGATACTATTATTTTCAACGGACGTAAATTCAAATCATATCGTGGCATGGGGTCGTTGGAAGCTATGGAGAATGGTTCAAAAGACCGTTACTTCCAAAGTGGAACAGCTGACGTGAAGAAATTGGTTCCGGAAGGTATTGCTGCCCGTGTTCCTTATAAGGGTACATTGTTCGAAGTTGTTTATCAATTAACAGGTGGTTTGCGTGCAGGTATGGGATATTGTGGTGCTGCCAATATTGAAAAACTTCACGATGCTAAATTTACCCGTATCACAAATGCCGGTGTAATGGAAAGTCATCCGCACGATGTGACGATTACCAGTGAATCGCCTAATTATAGCCGTCCGGAATAACAGCATATATAAACGGTGAACTATTAACGGTGAACGGTGAACAGACTGTGTCGATCTGCAGGGTGTTCGCTGCTCACCGTTCGTTGTTTATGGAGTTAATGTTTGGTTTTTAGAGTTTGGAAAATAAGAATTGATGATGAAAAGAGGTCTGCTTGTAGCTTGGTTTTGGTTTTTCGGTATCTCGGTCTTTGCACAGGAAGACCCGGTGCTGATGCGGGTGAATGGAAAAGATATACTTCGTTCGGAGTTTGAGTATTCGTATCGGCATCGGACTGGTAATGCAGATGCAAAACTCTCTCCGAAGGAATATGCGGAACTTTTCGCTCAATCGAAATTGAAGGTTGAAGCGGCCAAAGTTGCAGGACTTGATACGACTACTATGTTCCGAAAACTACAGGAAGCGTGGCGAAGTCAGTTGCTCAAATCTTATTTGACGGATAAGCAGGTATTGGATAGTTGTATTCGTGTTCTGTATCAGGATAGAGGTTTGAAAGGATTGGGGAGTCGGGTGCGGATAATGCAAATTTTCAAATATCTGCCTCAGACAATAACTGCCAAGCATTTGGAGGAAGAGAAAAACCGAATAGATTCTATCTGGCAGTCGCTAAGGACTCAGTCAGATTTGGATTTTGCCCGTTTGGTGGAAATGTACTCGGAGGATAAGCGTAGTATGTGGTTGGAACGTTTGCAAACAACGAGCGAATTTGAAAATGTAGCTTTTTCTTTGTCAACAGGAGAAATATCCCATCCTTTCTTTACTCCGGAAGGGCTTCATATTATAAAAGTGATTGACCGGAAAGAAAATCCTTCGTATGGAGAGGTTTATGAGAAGTTGGCAGAACGTTTGATACGTAAGGAGGGGGTGGATAAAGCTACGGAAACCATAGTGGAACGACTAAAAAGAGACTGGCAATATGCTCCCAATCCGAGTGGCATGAACGAGTTGTTGACAATTGGCAGAACGGAGCAGACTTTGTTTACAATCGACGGACAGGTATATTCGGGAGAGATGTTCAAGCAGTTTGCTTCTTCGCATCCGCAGGCGGTGAAGCGGCAACTGAATGGATTTATAGCAAAGTCGTTATTGGACTATGAAGGTAAGAATATAGAGCGGAAACATCCGGAAGTCCGCTATGCTTTGCAGAAAGTTACTGATAAGTATCTCATAGCAGAGGTAACTCGTCAGAAAGTGGATTTGCCTGCCATAAATGACCGGGCAGGACTAGCAACTTATTTTAAATTTCACACTTCGGATTATCGTTGGGATAGTCCGCGATATAAAGGTGCTATTCTTCATTGCGTTGATAAAAAAACGTCGAAGCAGGCTAAAAAACTATTGAAGAAAACCCCGGAAAAAGAATGGGCGGAAGTACTTCGGCAAACTTTTAATACATCCGGAGAAGAAAAGATAAAAGTTGAACAGGGAATTTTTGCCGACGGGGATAATAAATATATAGATAAACTGGTTTTTAAGAAGGGGGATTTTGAACCTCTAATGTCTTATCCTTTTACTGTTGTTGTCGGCAAAAAACAGAAAGGCCCGGATGATTATCGAGAGGTAATAGAACAGGTCCGGAAGGATTATCGAAGCTATCTTAACGCATTCTGGATGCGGGAATTGCAGGATTTCGGTAAGGTTGAAATAAACCAAGAGGTTTTAAAAACCGTTAATAATAACTGATGTAACCGATTATTCACTATCTTCGTACCTTAAATAAGTAGATTTCAATTGACAATGCGAATATTAGTCCTCTTACTGATTACCCTTCTTGGTTGTGGAGCGTGCAAAAAACAGCATGACCATAAAGGTAAGACTCCTTTGGTAGAGGTGGATGGTAATTTTTTATATAAAGAAGATTTGATGTCCGTACTTCCTGTTGGATTGTCAAAAGATGATAGCATTCTTTTCGCCGAACACTATATTCGTAGTTGGGCGGAGGAAATCTTGTTGTATGAAAAAGCTGCGAACAACATTCCTGATAATGTGGATGTGGAAAAGTTGGTGGAGAACTACCGGAAAGCTTTGATTATGCATACTTATCAGCAGGAACTGATTAATCAGAAGTTGATAAATGATATTCCGGAACAGGAAATTGCAGATTATTATGAGAAAAACAAAGAATTGTTTAAGCTGGAGAATCCGTTGATTAAGGGATTGTTTATCAAAGTGCCGTTAACGGCTCCCCAGTTGAATAATGTCCGCAGATGGTATAAGACAGAGAAGCAGGATGCAGTAGAGAGTCTGGAAAAATACAGTTTGCAAAATGCGGTGAAATATGAATATTTCTATGACAAATGGGTCTCCGTGACAGATATACTCGACATGATTCCGTTAAAAGTAGATACACCGGAAGAATATGTAAACAAACACCGTCAGGTAGAATTGAAAGATACGGCATTTTATTATTTCCTGAATGTGAGCGATTATCGTAGAGTAGGAGAGGAAAAACCGTATGAGTTTGCCCGATCGGAAGTGAAAGATTTGCTAGTCAATCAGAAACGGGTGAATTTTATGGAGCAAGTAAAAAGCGACCTGTATCAGCAGGCGGTAGACAAGAAGAAGATTATATATAATTATTAAATACAAAGAATGAAGAAGTTTGTGAACTTTAGATTTGTTGTTACCCTTGTCCTGGCAGTTTTTGCTAACGTGGTAACTTATGCCCAGGACAACGTGGTTGATGAAGTAGTTTGGGTAGTAGGTGACGAAGCTATTTTAAAATCAGATGTAGAAGAGGCTCGTATGGACGCCTTGTATAATGGACGCAGATTCGACGGCGATCCATATTGTGTGATTCCCGAAGAAATCGCTGTTCAGAAGTTATTCCTGCATCAGGCAAAGTTGGATAGTATTGAGGTTTCCGAAGCGGAAATCATCCAGCGAGTAGATATGCTGACTAATATGTACATTCAGCAGATCGGTTCAAGAGAGAAAATGGAGGAGTATTTCAATAAGACTTCCGCTCAGATTCGTGAAACACTGCGTGATAATGCACGAGACGGATTGACAGTACAGAAGATGCAGCAGAAATTAGTCGGGGAAATCAAAGTAACTCCGGCAGAAGTACGCCGTTACTTCAAAGACCTTCCGCAGGATAGTATCCCTTACATTCCGACGCAGGTAGAAGTGCAGATTATCACGCTGCAACCTAAAATTCCTGTTGCAGAAATCGAAGATGTGAAGAAAAGGCTGCGCGACTATACGGATCGTGTGACAAAAGGAGAAATCGACTTCTCAACGTTGGCCCGTTTGTATTCCGAGGATAAGGCATCTGCCATAAAAGGCGGCGAATGCGGATTCATGGGACGTGGTATGATGGACCCTTCTTATGCGAATGTGGCATTCAGTTTGCAGGATCCAAAGAAAGTCTCCAAGATTGTTGAGTCTGAATTCGGTTATCATATTATCCAGTTGATTGAGAAGCGTGGCGACCGTGTCAATACCCGTCACATTCTGTTGCGTCCGAAAGTTTCGGAAAAAGAACTGACAGAGGCTTGTGCACGTCTGGATTCTATTGCTGATGATATCCGTGCAAATAAGTTCTCGTTCGATGAAGCAGCTGCCGTTATTTCACATGATAAAGATACTCGTAATAATCATGGTATCATGGTGAATATCAATGAAAATTCAGGAGTGACTACTTCTAAATTCCAAATGCAGGATCTACCTCAAGATGTTGCCAAAGTGGTAGACAAGATGAACGTTGGAGAGATTTCCAAAGCATTTACAATGATTAATGAGAAAGACGGAAAGGAAGTTTGTGCGATTGTGAAACTGAAGGCAAAAATCAACGGTCATAAAGCGACTATTGCAGAGGACTATCAGGACTTGAAAGAAATTGTAATGGATAAACGCCGCGAAGAAATGTTGCACAAGTGGATTCTGGATAAGCAGAAACATACTTATGTACGTATCAACGAAAACTGGCAGAAGTGTGACTTCAAGTATCCGGGTTGGATTAAGAAGGATTGATGTTTAACAGCTTGACTTTATATGCTGAAACAAAATAAAAAAGATAAACAAGACAGGCATAGATGGCTCCTAATAGGCTTTCTATGCCTGTTTGGCGTATGTCTTGTAGCGCAGGTGCGTCCTACAGAGCAAAAAACGAAGGCAACCGGAACATCTACAAAATCGGTTGCAGACACATCCAAAACAACGAAGAAGCAGCCGGAGAATAAGAAAACGAAGGTTTATTTGCTCCATGCTGATGAAGGTCAGGCGGATAAGTTAGCTCGTCCTGATGTGCAAGTGCTGATTGGTAATGTGAAAATGCGTCACGATAGCATGTATATGTATTGTGACAGTGCGTTGATCTTTGAGAAAACCAATTCAGTTGAGGCTTTCAGTAATGTACGTATGGAGCAGGGAGATACGCTGTTCATTTACGGTGATTATCTTTACTATGATGGAATGACTCAGATTGCGCAGCTCCGTGAAAATGTAAAGATGATAAACCGGAACACGACGCTGCTGACGGATAGTTTGAACTACGACCGTCTTTATGACCTCGGATATTATTTCGAGGGGGGGACGTTGATGGACGAGGAAAATGTGTTGACTTCCGATTGGGGTGAATACAGTCCGGCTACCAAACAATCCGTGTTCAACCATGATGTGAAGTTGGTTAATCCGAAGTTTGTGTTGACTTCCGATACATTAAGGTATAACACAGAAAATAAGATTGCCGTAATTCTCGGACCTTCGAATATCGTTAGTGATAATAATCATATCTATTCGGAGCGTGGATTCTATAATACAATGACCGAACAAGCGGAACTGTTAGACCGTTCCATATTGACAAACCAAGGGAAGAAATTGGTGGGTGATAGCTTATTTTATGACCGGTTGGTCGGATATGGTGAAGCATTCGACAATGTGAAAATGACAGATACGATCAACAAGAACATGTTGACGGGCGATTACTGTTTCTATAACGAACTGACCGACTCTGCTTTTGCTACCAAGCGTGCCGTGGCCATTGACTATTCGCAGGGTGACAGTCTTTTTATGCATGGTGATACTCTGCAAATGGTTTCCTATAACTTGAATACAGATTCTCTGTACCGGTTGATGAAAGCTTATCATAAAGTACGTATGTATCGTACGGATGTGCAGGGAGTATGCGATTCACTGGTTTATAACTCAAAAGATTCTTGCATGACCATGTATGTTGACCCTATTCTTTGGAATGAAGGTCAGCAGTTGCTTGGTGAGCAGATCAAGATTTATATGAATGACAGTACTATCGACTGGGCCCACATTATCAATCAGGCGTTGACGGTAGAGATGAAAGACTCCATTCATTATAACCAAGTGTCCGGTAAGGAGATGAAAGCCTATTTTGAAAATGGGGATATGCGGCATATCGAAGTGATTGGTAATGTGCTGACGGCCTTTTATCCGGAAGAAAAAGACAGCACGATGACCGGATTCAACTGTCTGGAAGGGAGCTTGCTCCATCTTTATATGAAAGACAAGAAGATGGAGAAAGGATTATTTGTGGGAAAGTCCAACGGTACGATGTATCCCATGGATCAGATACCGCCCGATAAGTTACGTCTGCCTACATTCTCCTGGTTTGATTATGTGCGTCCGCTGAATAAAGAGGACATTTTCAACTGGAGAGGCAAGCGGGAAGGCGAAATGCTGAAACCGACAACTGACCGGCGGCCAAAGACAAATAAGCGAAACTTAATTAATATGAAGTAGTATGGGAATGTTTTTCAATTCGATGAGAAAACCTCGTGGCTTTAATCATCAATACATTTATGTAGACGAGCGAAAGGAGAAGCTCGCTAAAATGGAAGAGAAAGCGAAGCGCGATTTGGGAATGCTTCCTGAAAAAGAATTTAAGCCGGAAGATATCCGTGGCAAGTTTGTTGAAGGAACAACGCACCTGAAACGCCGGAAGGCTAGCGGGCGTAAACCTGTCTCTTTCGGAATCATATTGATTATCATTGCTTTCCTTATCTATCTGTGGCATTATTTGGCAACGGGAAGCTGGAGTTTCTAAAGGAAAGAATTTATTAGTAGTCGACTACTTAACTGATTTACTGCTTAACGAACTATGAGTGATATAATACATTTGTTACCAGATTCGGTAGCTAATCAGATTGCTGCCGGTGAAGTGATACAACGTCCGGCGTCCGTTATCAAGGAGCTGGTAGAAAATGCGATTGATGCAGATGCGCAGAATGTACATGTGTTGGTGACTGACGCAGGTAAAACCTGTATTCAGGTGATTGACGATGGAAAAGGAATGTCCGAAACAGATGCCCGTCTTTCTTTCGAACGTCATGCTACTTCGAAGATTCGCGAAGCGGCGGATTTGTTTGCTTTGCGTACAATGGGGTTTCGTGGGGAAGCCTTGGCCTCTATCGCAGCAGTGGCACAGGTGGAGTTAAAAACACGCCCCGAGTCGGAAGAACTGGGAACGAAACTGGTGATTGCAGGCTCTAAGGTAGAGAGCCAGGAAGCGGTATCCTGTTCCAAGGGAAGTAACTTCTCCATAAAGAATCTATTCTTTAACATCCCTGCCCGTCGTAAATTCCTGAAAGCAAACTCCACCGAATTGAGTAATATCCTTGCCGAATTTGAACGCATTGCTCTGGTTCATCCCGAAGTAGCTTTCTCCCTTTACAGCAATGACTCCGAGCTTTTCAATCTTCCGGTTTCTCCGTTGCGTCAGCGCATTATGGCTATTTTTGGTAAGAAACTCAATCAGCAGTTGCTGAATATCGAGGTGAATACTACCATGGTGAAGATTTCCGGATACGTAGCCAAACCGGAGACAGCCCGCAAGAAAGGTGCCCATCAGTATTTCTTTGTCAACGGGCGATATATGCGGCATCCTTATTTTCATAAAGCCGTAATGGATGCATACGAACAGTTGATTCCTGTCGGCGAACAGATTTCTTATTTCATTTATTTTGAAGTCGATCCGGCTAATATTGATGTGAATATTCATCCGACGAAGACCGAAATCAAGTTTGAGAATGAACAGGCAATCTGGCAAATCCTTTCGGCGGCAGTCAAAGAGTCGTTGGGTAAGTTCAGCGCCATTCCTTCCATTGATTTTGATACGGAAGATATGCCCGACATTCCTGCATTCGAACAAAATCTATCCTCTGCACCTCCCACGGTACAGTATAATTCGGATTATAATCCGTTCAAGGTTTCTGCGGGAGGTGGTGGCGGCGGAGCATACAGCCGTTCAAAGGTGGACTGGGAAGATCTTTATGGCGGTCTGACCAAAGCCAGTAAGATGAATAATCCCCAGCCGGAGCCGGAAATGGATTGGGAGGATTCTTCAATGGGTGGGGAAAGTGCCGTTATGGAAGAAAGGACGGAAACTGTAATGTCGGCGGCCTCTTCGACCTTATATGCCAGTGAGCCTGTAATTGAGAAGGGTAATCAGCATTTGCAGTTTAAGGGACGGTTTATTCTGACCTCCGTGAAGTCTGGTTTGATGTTGATCGACCAGCACCGGGCGCATATCCGTGTACTTTTCGACCGGTATATGGTTCAAATCCAGCAGAAACAGGGCGTATCACAAGGTGTTCTTTTCCCGGAAATATTACAGTTGCCCGCTTCGGAAGCTGCCGTACTGCAAAGCATTATGGATGATTTGTCGGCAGTAGGTTTCGATCTGAGCGATCTGGGTGGAGGCAGCTATGCTATCAACGGTATTCCTTCAGGCATCGAAGGACTGAATCCGGTGGAATTGGTACGTAATATGCTACATACAGCTATGGAAAAAGGGAATGATGTCAAGGAAGAAGTCCAGAATATTCTGGCTCTGACACTGGCACGTGCGGCGGCTATCGTCTACGGTCAGGTACTGAGCAATGAGGAAATGGTAAGCCTTGTAGACAGCCTTTTCGCTTGTCCCTCACCGAATTACACGCCGGACGGGAAAACGGTTTTGACAACAATCAAGGAGGAAGATATCGAACGCTTATTCAAATAAAATAAATAAAATCATCTTTTCCTAAAACCTTTTAGTCTTGTTCGTGTTATTTAAATAGTTCAACAAAGAAAAAGATTTAAATAACCACTTAACTATTAGGTATATGAAAAAGATTCTGATGTTGCTGGCTTTTGCCGGCGTTGCGTCTGTCGCTTCTGCGCAGCAGACAATGACTGTAACTGAATACGAGGTTATTCAGGTGCAAGATAAATATCAAGTAATAACGAACCCTTTCTGGAGTAACTGGTTCTTCTCCGTCGGAGGAGGTGCACAGGTGCTGTATGGCAACAATGACCATATCGGTAAATTCAGAGACCGTGTTGCTCCTACATTTAATGTGTCTGTCGGTAAATGGGTGACTCCGGGATTCGGATTGCGTATGCAGTACAGCGGTTTGCAAGCTAAAGGATTCACGACCAACGAAACTGCCAATTATGTAGTGGGCGGTCCGAGAGCTGACGGTTCATACAAACAACGGTGGGACTATATGAACCTGCACGGTGACTTGATGATTAACCTGAATGCACTTTTCGGCGGTTACAATCCGAACCGTGTATATGAAATCATCCCTTATATCGGTGCCGGTTGGGCTCATTCTTATTCACGTCCTCATACCAATGCCGCTACTTTCAATGCAGGTATCATCAACCGCTTCCGCTTGTCGAATGCCGTTGACTTGAATCTGGAACTGAGTGCAACAGGCTTGGAAGGCAAATTTGACGGCGAACATGGAGGAAGACCAGACTATGACGGTATTCTGGGTGCTACGCTTGGTGTGACTTACTATTTCCCGACCCGAGGATTCCAACGTCCTACGCCACAGATTATCTCTGAAATCGAATTGAATCAGATGCGTGACCAGATGAATGCAATGGCTGCCGCTAATATGCAGTTGCAACAGCAGTTGGCTAATGCACAGCAGCCGGTAGAGGTAGAAGATACTGAAGAAGTAGTGATTACAGATCCTAATATCGCTCCGCGTACTGTATTCTTCAAGATTGGTTCGGACAGACTGTCTCCACAAGAAGAAATGAACTTGTCATATCTTGCCAACCGGATTAAAGAATTTCCGGGTACTACCTATACTATTAACGGATATGCAGATTCTGCAACAGGCACTCCGGCTTTCAACGAAAAGTTGAGCTTGAAACGTGCACAGGTTGTTAAAGATTTGCTGGTGAAGAAGTATGGAATCCCAGCTGATAATTTGAAAGTCGCTGCCGGTGGTGGTGTCGATAAGTTCGGGCAACCGATTCTGAACCGTGTTGTATTGGTAGAATCTGAAAAATAAAAGAATAACTTGACTATAAAAAGTCGGTAGTTTCTTCAACTCCCTTCCTGCGGGAAGGGTGGCTGAAAGCTGGGGTGGTAGGTAAATACACAATGTTGGCAATAATCAATTTGTGTATTTACTTACCACTTCTTGTGTATTTACCTACCACCTCCCCCTGCGGGTACTCCTCCTTCCCGAAGGAGGAGAGTTCGGATACTATCGACTTTCAGTTATCCTCGATTTTGGGATACTGCGGTTTTTTAGTCTCTCTCTTTTGTTGTTCTCCTTTCGGCTCCACGCTTAATGCTGCTGGCGGACAAGGATATTTTTTAGTTTTCCTTTGAATCCGTTGCGTGAATCACCTATTTGTTGCAGCGGGAAGATCAGTGTTTCCTGATAAGTCATGTGTTCCATGCGGTCGTATTCCTTTCGGTAAACTTGCATGGTACGTCCTTCGAGCCGTTCCTGCAATGCACCGTTTATATAAAGTGAAGTACCTTTGTAGTCACCTTCGATGCGGATCGTAGTCCATTGATCGGCCGGCAGGCGGTAGGAATTGAAAACAAAGGTGCAACCGTCGCGTGAGAAAGCGATTCGGCGGGTATTCTCCCAGTTGGTGTATACTACCGAGTGCGGACCTTGGAAGAGAATGCTGCTGATAGGATTCGTCTTCTCCGGACAGAGCTGGAACTCCACACTATAAGGATAACCCACTTCCTGCAAAGGAGTACTGACGGCCTCTTTCCCATTAAAAGAAAGTTCTTTTCCTGCTTCGGTCAGTGCAGTTTCTGCCGGGACTTTGCCCAACAGGTTAATTCCCGGAGCTTCGGGAGTTGTTTTGCACAGCTTTGCAAATGCTTCGTAGGTGACATTCTTGTTTTCCCCTTTCCACAGCTTCTCGGCGAGCACCTGCATGGCGGGGAAACTGCGCAAGTGTACGTCCTGTTCGGATATCCCGTTTCCACACTTGTCGTTCCACACGGCAAACATACCGCCCAATACGCCGGGAGTACCTTCGGGAAGTGTCTGTTTCCTGTTCATTATCCACGGCGACCATTTCTCATAAATCCACTGGTGATCGAGGAAATCCCGGTAGTAACCTGCTGCCGGAACGATATAGAGATAAGTGTCACAAGTGTTAATCAACTTGTACCCGTCTTGCAGGGAAACAACAGGATCCACCCAGTCATACGACCACGCGTTGACCGTGACACCTTCCGCTTTTACGGGAGTCTTGCCGGGAAGCCATTTCAGTCCGCCCCACATACGTACATTTTTGCCGTATTTCTCAACAAATTTCAGATAACGGTCTGTGAAGTAGCGGTATTGTTCGGCTTCTTTCTTGTTGTATTCGTCGGTACCGATGTGCAGGTCTCCGATAAATACGGGATTGTCGCCCGACAGATATTCGTCCAGCAGGCTGTCGACGAATTGATAAGTTTCTTTTTTGTAAAGGTCCAGATGATCCATGCCATACTTCCGACTTGCTATTTCGGGTTTGTAGTGGGCGAAGGCGAGTGAGTGGGCGGGAATATCAATTTCGGGAATGATACGCACACCGTATTCCAATCCCATACGTTGCAAGTCGATAAATTCCTGTTTGCTGTATGAACCGTCTTTGGCTGTCAGTCCCGGAAAGCGTTCGCTTTCCAGTCGGAATGCGGCGTAGGTGCGGTTCCAGTCATCGCCGAAGAACTGCGGAAAACCGTTGTCGTTCAAGTGAATCTGAAATTCGTTCATCTTGTAGAAGGAAAGTATCTTTACGTATTGTTTCAGATAATCCATTGTAAAGAATTTGCGGGCCACATCCAGCATAAAGCCGCGGTTCGGGAAAAGCGGATAATCCCGTGCCGTCCCTTTGGGGAGCTTTCCTTGTTCGTTGTGGAGTATCTGCAATAGGGTACGTGTTCCCCAGAATACGCCCTGACCGGTGGGGGCGGCGATACCGGCATAGCGGTTTACGGTTAACGTATATCCTTCTTCACCAAGTTCCTTGTCCGGTTTCGACAGTGAGAGGCAGATGTCTTTCCCGACTGGTTTTCCGGTTTTGATGACATAGTTCCAGCCAAACAGTTCTTTTAAGTCTTGCGCCAAGATTTGTGCGGTAGGCGAGAGCGTCGCTTCATCCGCAGGCGAGAGCACGATTGAACCTTCGGCGGGCAGAGCCAGTTCGCCTTTTCCTCCTTTCCATTGTTGAAGGGCAGGGATCACTTGCGGGCAAGGCTCTTGGGCGGTGGCAAACACGCATACCATTAACAGGCAGCATACGATGATGAGGGGGCTTTTCATAATTAATAAGTCTGTATTAAGATTAATAAATTTCTATGTTTATAAAGTGGGAGCAGGCGTCAGCCGCTTTCTGCGTAACCGCCTGTCGCAATCCCATTATTTCACCGGCTGATAATCTGCGGGCTTTCCGTAAAATCCCGGCGCCGGTACGTATATCGGCTGACTGGGTATGCCGATGTTCAGCAACTTGCCTTTCGTGCGGAGGCGGCGGATGTGAATCATGGCTGTTGAGCGAACCATACCCGTTATATCTTGAAAATCCGAACGTTGCATGATCTGATGATCGGTGAAATATTTTCTCAACCGGCTGTCGATATCCGTCTCCGAAAGTTTGGGAGAGTGGATAATTCTTTTCATCTGTTTGATTTTTATATGGCCGACGGAGTTTTTCAGTTTTTGGTCTGAACGGAACTGTATGCCTTTCAACTTTACTTTCGTATTCCGGCGGGGAGTATCGGCGGCGATTTCTTCGGTGGCGGTTAGTGTCGGATAAAAATAACCGATACCGTCCAGGTGCACTTGCCTTCCTTCGCACAGTTCTTCACCCATAACTTGTGATAGTGCGTCCAGCACTGCCGTTACATCCACCTCGTTCAGCGTACACCGGGATTGGATCCTGCTGCGGAGGTCTTTCGTGTCTATCTGTCCGTTGGCGATGATGCGCGGATGAAATCTTTTCTCCTCTGGTTTGTCCGGTGATACCGGATTCTCGTACCAGTCAAATGATATGGCCATAGTTCCTTTTGTTTATATAAGTAGTTCTGATTCGTATTTCCTATACTTCCTTCCGATTAATCCGGCTTCATCTTCATCGGCTAATTTCTATTGGCCTGTCGGCTAACCTTTATTGGCTGACAGGCTGACAGTGACTAGCGTAACAGCTAGCATAGGTTAGCTGTTATTGTTCCTTATGGCAAAGTTACTACATAAAGGCTTGCTAACCTAATTTTAAAGGCTTTATTTCGGACGCGTCATTGGTGAACGGAAAGCTGTCGGTGGGTAGAGAGGAAATAAACAAAGGTTCGCAAACCTGTGTGCTACCGGTTTGCGAACCTTCGATTATCGGTTTCGGGTATTGCCAATACAGGCATTCCCGTTATGTGAGTACTTCTTTAGCTGAATATTGGCAGAGATACTTTTAGATTAGGATATCTGTCGCCCAGTTGTTTAAGGAAATCGTTGCCGATCACGATAGCTTGTACCGTTTCCTGCGGGTCGGTAGGGATTTCCGGTATATTGGTAAAGATCAGGCAGGAGTAGATGATGAGCTCGATAGGCTTGTCATCGGTCTGCAAAGACAGTTTGTATGCTTTTACATTGTTTCCCCGGGCTTGGGCCTGTGCTTTTACTTGTCCTTCCATTGGGATTTCGGTAAGTCTGGAGTTTTCGAGGCGGGATTGGTTGAATACAAGATGCCGGTCGATTTCCCCTTCTGTGTCCGTATCGAATAAATGAAGGCTGTTTCCGCTGAGAACAAGGTATTTGGGAGTTTGCACGGTGTTGAAACGCACGGTTCCCAAGGTAGCCATTCCTTTCAGTTTATCTTTAACCCCGTCTTTAAGGGCGGATCCCACGCCATATTCGGTGCTGGCATAATTGAAAGCGTCAATCTTTTCTTGCTTCATTTCTTCTTGGAGGAAAGGCAGTTCGGAAGTGAGTACGCTGTTTTTATATCGTTCGGCATTTGCAAATTCCGCTTTGAAATCAGTGTTGTTTACCACTTGTGCTTGTTGCGAGTTTTTGTTCTTTACATAATACCAGTACCCTGCATAGAGAACGATGAAAATAATCGGAATAAGTGTGTAAATTGACATAGCTTATCTGTTTTTTAATGTGATTAATTAGGTTTGTTTTATACTTCTACCGGTTCTGTTTTCTTTTTCTTACTTGGGATGAATCCCCAGATGATAAGGGCAATGATGATCAGTCCTACTATTTTGCCGCCATATCGGGAGTAGAAACCGACTTTATTCAGCTTTTCACCGTCCAGGTTATTCTCTTTCAGAATGGCGGAGAGTTGTTCTTCCGTCAGTTCATAATAAGTGTCTTCTTTTTCGCAATATCCTACGAGGCGGGGCTCCTGCTCGATATAGAGAGGAAGGATGTAAGCGATGTTGAACTCCTGATGAATGGTCCCCAGATCAATGTAGTTGCCGTTATCTGTCTTATATTCTTCGGTGTCGGGCAGGTCTGCTACTTTGTTTAAGACTTCACGATCACCGAAAGGAATTTTTACACCACGCGCGGATACCGTTTGACAAGAGAGGAAAAGGAGAGCGCCGAATGCAAAGAAAAGGGTTAGATGTTTCATGTTTTTCTTTTTTGAGTTTATGAATAATGAAATTGTTGATTAATATTGCCGTAAAAGTAGAGAAAAGAAATAGAAAAAGCAAACGATCGTTTGCTTTTTGGGAAAATGATTTTTCTGTCCGGCTTTTTTCTGTTTCAGATACGTTAAAGATGAGGGGAAAGAACGTGATAAGTTCATGAGCAGGCTTTATTTTTATTGAATACACACGGCAAATCTGATATTTTTATGTAGATGTTTTATTTCATCTTTTTGCTTCCGGTATTCTCCATACTCCGGTCGGAAGTGGGGAAGTTGAGCAGAGCATTGGTCTTTGTTATCATTACAAATTATTCTCGGACTGATACTGCTGATACTTTCCTTCCTCTATCAGAAGTTGAAAGGAGTATTCTTTAAAAATGATGAAGCCGAAACGGACTAATCTTCGTTGTACTTATAACAATGATAAAGGCTGCCTGCTCTTTTATAGAACGGCAGCCTTTACTTATTAATTGGCCTATCTGTTGACGACTTATTCTTGTGAGAAACGTTTTACCTGTTCCTCGATCAATTCCTTGTCGTCAAAGTAGTTAATCTTCATAGCCTTCTTGACATCTGCCAGTGTTTCGGCGGCGGCAGCTCTGGCTACTTCACATCCTTTTTGCAACATCTCGTAAACGGCAGGAATGTCTTTGCTGAATTCTTTGCGACGGTTACGGATAGGTTCCAGTGTCTCTTGCATGATAGCGTTCAGGAAACGTTTCACTTTCACGTCTCCCAGTCCACCGCGTTGGTAGTGTGCTTTCAGTTCAGCGAGATTCGGGTAATCCGGCAGATAACGTTCAAAATGTTCCGGACGGCAGAATGCGTCGAGGTATGTGAAGACGGTATTACCTTCAATCTTTCCCGGATCCTGCACGCGGAGGTGTCCCGGATCGGTATACATACTCATGATCTTCTTCTGGATTTCTTCCGGTTCTTCGGACAGATAGATACAGTTGCCGAGTGATTTGCTCATCTTGGCTTTACCGTCAGTACCCGGCAAACGCAGGCAGGCAGCATTGTCCGGCAACAGGATTTCCGGTTCCACCAATGTCTCGCCATAGATATAGTTGAAACGGCGGACTATTTCGCGTGCCTGTTCGAGCATCGGTTCCTGGTCTTCGCCTACGGGGACAGTCGTTGCACGGAATGCAGTGATGTCCGCAGCCTGACTGATAGGATAAGTGAAGAAGCCTACGGGAATGCTTGCCTCGAAGTTACGCATCTGGATTTCCGATTTCACGGTCGGGTTACGTTGCAGGCGGGATACGCTTACAAGGTCCATATAGTAGAAGCTAAGTTCGCATAGCTCCGGTATCTGCGACTGGATGAAGATAGTAGCTTTGGAAGGGTCGATTCCGCATGCCAGATAGTCAAGAGCAACCTCGATAACATTCTGACGTACCTTCTCCGGGTTGTCTATATTGTCTGTCAATGCCTGCGAATCGGCAATGAAGATAAACATCTTACTATAATCACCCGCGTCCTGCAGGTCAACTCTGCGTTTCAGTGAACCTACATAGTGCCCGATATGGAGTCTTCCGGTAGGACGGTCACCAGTAAGTATGATTTTCTCTTTTCCCATTGTTATTACCTTATTATAATAGATTGAGCGGCAAAGATACAGATAAAAACTGAAAGATGTATCAAAATGGGGGCACTTCACTGTAAAAAAGTGAACGTTTCTTTTTGTCATGTGCAAAATATGTCGTTACTTTGCACAAATTTTAAAACCGACAATGAATCAACAGGAAATCAGAAGCAAGTATTATCTCCATTCGGATGTTTTTCACCCGGAAACGGCAGGCTTCTTCTCTTTTCTCCAAAAACGATATTTTAGTTCTTTGGTAATGCGTT